>Ga0207421_10001527_pt1 | contig 29606 bp, 31 predicted proteins | sample SodLakKL_010_SED_4_FD_187542 | JGI IMG/M metagenome (GOLD analysis project Ga0207421, IMG submission 187542) | Alkaline sediment microbial communities from Lake Tanatar, Kulunda Steppe, Russia - 8KL_010_SED (SPAdes) (version 2) | ecosystem: Environmental > Aquatic > Non-marine Saline and...
AAAAAAAAGCCGGACTGCAGGTTTGCTGTCCGGCTTTGCATAAAATTAATGGGTGGTTTAATTCGCAGCCTTAACTCGATCTATATACGCCTGGCTGGCAAAAATAGCCACTTCAACACGGCGATTTTCCTGGCGTCCGGCTTCTGTGCTATTGTCGGCAATCGGCTCAAGTTCGCCACGGCCTTCAATCTGTACCCTTGATTCTGCCAGGCCTTGAGATATCATATAATTGGCGGCTGATCTGGCTCGTCGTTCGCTCAGTCCCATATTATAATTTTCATCGCCGGTAGAATCAGTATGGCCCACAATCATCAGGATTGTATCATCATCCCTGCTGATGATTTTAGACAGTTTCTGAAGATTTTCACGCGCTTCAGGACGAAGGGTGGCCGAGTCGAACCCGTAAAGAAGGCCACTGTCGAAACTTACGGCAATACCCTCTTCAACGCGCTGAATGGTTACCCCTTCAAGCTCCTTTTCGAGCTGTTCGGCTTTTCTGTCCATATTAGTGCCAATAATTGCACCTACTGTACCACCGACGGCAGCACCGGCAATGGCACCTGCAGCAGTATTACCAAGTGTTTTGCCAATTACAGCGCCAACTGCAGCTCCACCACCCGTGCCAATTACAGCTCCTTTGGCGGTGTTACTCCAGCTTGAGCAGCTTGAGAAAATAAGGGCTGCAGATATTAGTATTGATAAAAGTAAAAGTAGTTTTGTTTTGGTCATCATAAAATTATTGACGGTTAAATGTAAAAAATAAGGTACTCCGGAGTTCAGATTTTGTTTCCAAACAGCGATAGCAATCAACTAACATTATCATGTTATCGAGATTAACAAATAAGAGTTTTATCCTCCATTTAGCTAATTAGTTATATAAAATTAATACAATTGGATATGAAAACTTTTAGAGAGGGTATACTGATTATAATACTGTTTATGGCAGCTGCTGCCTGTTCTCCGGAACCGGTATTCAGGCTCCAGTTTGAGCATGCGGAAGAGAATATGGTTGTTTACAGGGGTATGGAGTACCTGATAAGTGAAGGTGAGCGTTCAGCGGCTATACTCGCCTACTATCGTCATATGGATAACCTGGTAATAATGGATCTGGAAGTGATCAATCACTCGGGTGAGCAGATACGGTTTGAGCCGTCTGATGTCTCTTTTAAAGCTTATATAAGAAAATTTGAAAGGGGTGGAAATCCGGCGAAAGGGGAGTGGAAAAATAAGTTACTTGCCGATGGTTCGGCTTTAGATCCTGAACAGACCCTTTTGAATATTGACAAGAGAAGGTCGGAAGTAGAGGCAAGAAACAGAACCAACAGTGCACTTGAAGGAATCTCAGCAAGCCTGAATCTTATAAGTGACATATCTGCGGCCGGTAAGGAAACAGCAAGTGAACAAACAGCCCGGGAAACTCAAAGAACACGTGAGGCGATAAATCGTGCCGAGCGCCGGGAAAACTTTTACCGGAATGTTTCCACCCTGAGCGAACAGAGAGCTTATTGGGAAACAGAAGCCTTGCGGATAACAGACCTGCAGCCCGGCGAGTCCATCGCGGGCGAAATCAGTTTACCCCTGATTAAAGATGCAGTGTTGCTTGAAATCTATGTTCAGGTAGCGGAAGAAGAGCATATGTTTCAGTACTTACAGAGAAAATTCATCCCCTGAGCAGACCCGCAGCTTAGTTTGACCGGTTTGAGCAGGCTTGGGTACCGGGGGGTTTACCCCATATTCGCTAACATAATATTATCTTATAGTGTATTTGGGCTTTCTAAAAGTCTCCCCTCCTTCATAAGGAGGGCTTATTTTTTGAACACGTAAGCGAATTCTACCAATCCATACTATTTTTGCTAAAAATAGTGCTTATTGGGATTATCCGGTGGCAACCCGGCCGGTAAATTACTGCTTCAAAACAGAGTCATCACCAACATGAACTTCTCCCTTAACGCCTGTCAGATCAGCATGATTGCCAATGGTTGAACCGGATAGGTTACAATCTTGAAGAGCTGCATCTTTCTGAATGATAGAGTTTTTAACAATACTGTTCTTGATCACGGTTCCGGACTCAATACTTACTTTTGGGCCGATTTCACTTCCGCTGATCTCTACTCCCTCTCCAATAAATACAGGCGGATGTATGGTAGTGTTTTTGAATTCACTGTAATCATGATTCTCTTTCTCCAAAATCTCTCCTGTGGTATCGAGCCAGGCCGGCAGCGTTCCGCAATCGAGCCACTCATCAACGGTAGCTTTTTTGAAGGTCTTACCGTCTTTCAGTAGGCGGTCGAGAGCATCAGTCAATTGATACTCATCGCCGTGACCGGTCACATTATTGTCGAGAAGGTATTGGATCTCTTTCTTGAGATCTTCACCTCTTTTAAAGTAGTAGACACCTATTATGGCCAGATTGGAGATGGGTTCGCTCGGTTTTTCCACAAAATCTGTAATGGTATCTCCATCAAGAACGGCAACGCCGAACCGGGATGGATCATCAACCTCCTTCAGCCAGATTACGCTGTCGGCATCATCAACGGTTACTTTCTCTTTGGAGTCGAAAATGGTATCGGCAAAAACGATGATCACCTCACCTTTCAGATCTTCATTTGCGCACGATACGGCATGAGCCGTGCCGAGGGCAACATCCTGTACGCGAAAGGTGGCTTTAGTGTTATGCCGGTCGCTCATCTCCTGGAGAGTCTCTTTAATTTCACGACCAAAATCGGGGCCCAATATATAAACAATCTCAGTAATGGTGCGGTCGAGTGTTCTCGCAAATGTCTCTACAATTCTCTCAATAATCATAGTGCCGGCAACGGGCAGCAGAGGTTTTGGAGTAGTGTGTGAATGTGGGCGCACACGGGTGCCACGTCCGGCCATGGGGATAATCAATTTCATAAAGTCAGTCAGTTGATTTTAATTTTAATTTCAGGAAACATCCCGGGTTTGAATTACTTAAAATGTTGATGAACTCTTTAACATGGATGTTTTATATCTTTCTTGTTATAAATAATCTTATTTACTTAGATCATCAATATAGTGGTTCGCTTATTTATTATCGAACAATCTCTTGTCTTATATTCACACCGGTCACCTAAATCACACTCTGTTAATTTATAAGCTGGAATTCCCCGGATTGTAAAAACATCCGCCCGGCCCCAAAAATCAGTAATTTGGATATTTACACACTTATAATGAACGGCATCGTAATCCTGCTGGTTGCGATTTTTATCAGGCATTCGCTCTATCGCTTGCGATATTTTCTGCACATGTTTCAGCAGCTTGGGTACAAAACCAACGAGTTCCGGCAGTGGCTGAATGCCCATCTCTACTCCAAGGTAATTACTGCAGAACATATCTTTTTCAACATTATCATACTGATGATGATCTATTTCCTGGCAGAGCGGATTACCTTAACTGCCGGAGCCATTATAATGGTTACGTTTACGGTTTTCTGGTTTTTGGGTACATCACGTTACGTAGGAGCAAGGGAGAAAAAACCACTGGTCTATACGGCTAGACTCGTGCGCCTGGCCATGCCATCCCTTGTTCTGGTTGTCATTCTATGGATTATTATGATCGATTTTGCCTACCGAGGACTGCAGCTCAGGGATTTTGCCGCACCGTTTATCAACACAGATCCCTACTTTCTCAGTTTTGGCCTGGTGATTGTTGATATGTTTGTCCCATTCTTTATTTATCTGGCTGCCTGGCTGGTAAAGCCGGTTGAGCTATGGATTCAGAGCGGCTTTAAAAATCAAGCCCGAAAAAAACTCGCTTCCCTTCCAAACCTGAAGGTGATTGCCATTACCGGCAGTTATGGTAAAACCAGTACAAAGTTTGTGATTGACGCTTTCCTGAAAGAGCGCATAAAGGTATGTGTAACCCCCGGAAGCTATAATACTCCGATGGGAATTTGCAAGGTGATCAACAACGACCTGGAAGCTCACCATCAGGTGTTGATTCTGGAGATGGGTGCCCGCTACAAAGGAAATATCAAAGAGCTGTGCGAGATTGCCAGACCCGATATGGCAGTAATTACAAATGTTGGTATTTCACACCTTGAGACTTTTGGTTCAAAAGAGCAGGTTGCCGTAGAGAAATCCAGCCTGGCAAAAGAGCTGAAGCCCGGCGGTACCCTTATACTGAATGGTGACGATCCTCTTGTGAAAAAAATGTCTGCTTTAAGAGATGATACAAAAAAAGTGATTACGGGAGAGGATGGCACGGTGAAGGCTTCAAATATTGAAGTATCTGAAAAAGGCACGTCTTTTGAGATGACGTGGCTGGATGAAGCCGGAAATCACGTTCAAGCCGAACAAATCAAGACCAAACTTTTGGGGGCACATAATATTCAAAATTTCTTACTGGGTTCTGCTGTGGCAAGAGAGTTCAATATCCGGCTTAAGACCATTGCGCTGGCTGCGGCTGTCATGGAACCGGTTGAGCACAGGCTGGAGTTGAAACAGCGAAACGGAATTACAGTAATTGATGATGCGTTCAACTCCAATCCAGTTGGAGCCAAAAATGCCGTAGATATTCTCTCTTCATTTAAAACCGGCCGGCGCATTTTAATTACACCCGGAATGATTGAGCTGGGGGATATGGAAGAGGAGGAGAACCGTCTTTTCGGTGAACATATTGCCAGAGCTGAACTTGACCTGGTAATTCTGGTCGGGAAAGAGCAAACCGAACCCATTGCCAAAGGTATAAAGGCCGTTCAGAATGAAAATAGAACCGACCTGAGGATCGTAAAAACTCTATTCGAGGCCAACGATATCCTGATGGAATATGCCAAACCCGGCGATGTGGTGCTCTATGAAAACGACTTGCCGGATACCTACAACGCTTAAGGCTGAAACGATCCATTTGCGCCTATTATCTTGCCAAATCCTGTACTCGCATGTTGATGTGATTTTACTCTTTTCCTGAAACATCCCTCTGAGCAGCCTGTTTACCGTGGAACAGATTGATAAATAGAAATGCAAAAGGAACATGCTTATGAAAAGGATTACGTTTAAGCTCTCTCTGCTAATTCTGCTGGGGTTTGGCCTTTCAGGCTGTATGGTGTCAGGCGGTATTATCATTCAGCCTGAACCGATTATTATCGGGAATCCTGCTCCTGTAAAGGTAGAAAAAAAGAAAAGCCACCGTCCCCACCATAGACATACGAAAAGAGGTGTGCGCATACCGCCGGGCCACATGCCGCCAAGAGGGGAGTGCAGAATATGGTATGATAACCGCCCGCCCGGCCACCAGCCCCCTCCGGGAAACTGCCGTGTACTGCGCCGTTATCTGCCCTACAATGCAGTACTTATTTGGGGATGAAAAGAACCTTGGCCCTTACTCCCCCCTAACCGCATCGGCGGGTTCAACCTGTGAGGCTCTCATGGCCGGGTACCAGCTTGCGCCAAGGCAGAGTAACATGCTTCCCCCTATTACCAGGAGAATGTCGAACGGGCTTATCATTATAGGGTAGGCGTCAATAATAAATGAGGAGGTCAGTTTTACCAATCCATACTCTTTCTGAGCCAGGCTCAGCAGTACTCCAAGCGTTCCCCCAATGCCGCAGCCGATAATGCCAATCTGAATTCCCTGGCTTACAAAAATCTTTTTGATGGTCTTTGGCGTCATACCCATGGCAATCAATACGCCGATATCTTTCTTTTTCTGAATCACAATCATGGTTAATGAACCAATGATGTTCAGTACTGCCACCAGTACAATAATCATGAGAATAAAGTAGGAACCCCACTTTTCAATATACATCACATCATAAAGCGGCTTTTGCAGATCATACCAGGTTTGCACCCTGTAGTCATCTCCCAGAATCCCCATCAGGTCGGCTTTTACGCGCTCAGCTCTGTCGGTATCGGTGAGCTGCAAATCGAAACCGGTGATCTCATTCCGCATATTGAACAGCCGCTGGGCTGCTTCAAGGTCAATGTAGACGATGTCGTCATCAATGATCTGTTGAATATTATAGGTTCCCCGTACTTTAAAACGACTTGCTCGCGGTGCTGAAAACTGGGTAAGCGCCCGTCTCATTCCTGTAGGACTGAGCAGGGCCAATTCATCTCCCGGGCTTATGCCATACCTGTTAACCAGAGTTTCCCCAATTACCACTCCCGGCCTGTTATTTTGAATGGACAGATCAAAAACACCATTGCGAACACTGTTTTCAAGCTCTGTAATGCGGATGTGAGATCCTCTCTCAACGCCTCTTACGGTTACCACATCGTTTCTGTTTCCCTCGGTTACCAGCATGGCTTTCCCCTCAATATAGGGAGCAAGGTTAACCACTTCAGGGTGCTCACGAATCTCTGACATTAAATCTGCATCATAAATCATAACCGGATCTACACGCAGCTCCACCCGTATATCCGGATCAAATGAGAGTAAAAATCCTCGAATTACATCAAAAAATCCGTTAAAAACGGATAGAACAATAATGAGCAGAGCTGTTCCAAGCGTGATACCGGCAATACTGATGCCTGTCAGTACAGATATGAGCGAGACGTGTTTTCTGGAAAACAGATAGCGTCTTGAAATAAAGCGGATGATATTCATTCCTGGTATTTGGATTTATGCTCTGTTTGCGGTTCTTTAACTGTTATCACAATATTGGTTATAAAATTTATATCTTTAGAGTACTGCAAAAAAAACACATGGGGATGTGGAGATCGTGACGCTTAAAATCGAAGAAATTAAAGCAATATCCAATGGTGAGCATGGAGATCTGTTTTCCGTATTAGGTTTACACATGGTAAACGTAGAAGGGAAGGAGAAATTGGTTTATCGTTTTTATCGCCCCAACGCTAAAAAAGTAGAGGTTATTCCTGAGAGCGGAAAACCGTTTGAGCCGAAGAGAATTACTGAGGATGGTTTTTTTGAGTATCTGTTTCCCCGCAGGAAAAAGAAGTTTTCCTATCAGGTGAAAGTTACACCCTATGAGGGTGAAGAGTATACCATTGAGGACACCTATCGATTTGGATCCCTTGTGTCAGATTTCGATCTGCAGCTTTGGGGTGAAGGTAACCACCATCACGCTTACAAATGGATGGGTGCGCATACAAAAAGTGTAGACGGCGTTGAGGGTACGCATTTTGTCGTATCAGCACCATCGGCCAGCAGAGTGAGTGTAATAGGCTCATTTAACAGCTGGGATGGCCGTGTTCACGGGATGAGAAAACACCACGATCAGGGTGTTTGGGAGACTTTTATTCCGCATGTGGGCGAAGGCGATCTCTACAAGTTTGAGGTAAAATCCCACATGCTTGAGATGCCCCAGAAAAAGGCAGATCCCTATGGAAGGTTTTCAGAATTTCGGCCGGGAACAGCATCTGTAATCTGGAACAGCAGCTATAAGTGGAGTGATGAAAAGTGGGTTGATGAACGGGCTGTAAATCAGCATCACGATCGCCCGATCTCGGTTTATGAGATTCATCCCGGTTCATGGAAAAGACACGTGGGAGAGGATCCGGGCTTTCTGAGCTACCGTGAACTGGCCGATGAACTGGTGCCATACGTAAAGGAACTGGGTTTTACCCATATTGAACTGATGCCGATAGCTGAGCACCCCTACGACCCTTCATGGGGTTATCAGATAACCGGTTACTTTGCCCCAACCAGTCGTTTTGGAAATCCTGACGACCTCAGGTACTTCGTAGATAAATGTCATGAGGCCGGAATCGGAGTAATTATTGATTGGGTTCCCGCACACTTTACCAAAGATGATCACGGTTTGCGCCGTTTTGACGGCACATCTCTTTATGAGCATGAAGACCCGCGTCTTGGCGAACACAAAGATTGGGGTACCTGCATATTTAATTTTGGCCGTACAGAAGTACTGAATTTTTTGATTTCGAACGCAATCTACTGGATTGAAGAGTTTCATATAGACGGGCTTCGGGTTGATGCAGTTGCATCCATGCTCTATCTCGACTACTCACGAGAGGAGGGAGATTGGATCCCCAATCAGTATGGCGGGCGGGAGAACCTCGAGGCAATTCATTTTCTTCGCCGATTTAATGAGGTAACTCACGATTACTTTCCCGGTGTGTTAACCTTCGCCGAAGAGTCAACCTCTTGGCAGGGCGTTTCACGGCCAACCTCATCAGGCGGTCTGGGTTTCGATTTTAAGTGGAACATGGGTTGGATGAACGACACCCTGGCGTATATGGAAACAGACCCGATATATCGCCGGTATCATCAGGACCAGCTCTCTTTTTCTCTGATCTACGCATTTTCTGAACAATTTTTACTTCCGCTTTCGCATGATGAAGTAGTGCATATGAAGCAGTCGCTGCTTTCGAAAATGCCCGGTGATGACTGGCAAAAGTTTGCCAATCTCAGGCTTCTCTACACATATATGTATGGCCACCCGGGAAAGAAACTTCTGTTTATGGGGTGCGAATTTGCCCAGTGGAGCGAATGGACAGAAGCTCACTCCATCGATTGGCATCTGTTGCAGTGGGAAAATCATAAAGGGGTTCAGAACCTGGTTAAAGATTTGAATCAGGCATACATCACTGAACCTGCGCTTCATGAAGTGGATTCAAACTGGGAAGGATTTGAATGGATCGACATCAGTGATGCCGATAACTGCATTATATCCTTTATTCGAAAAGGAAAAAATCCGGAGGACTTTCTGGTGTTTATTCTAAACTTTACGCCGACTCTGCATCGCTCATATAAAATCGGTGTACCCCTTGCCTGCGAATACGAAAGTATCCTGAACAGTGATTCACAATTCTATGGGGGCAGCAATGCCGGCCCGGTTAAGGTGCAAGGCCATACAGGCGCATGGCATAGCCAGCCGGCCCATATAAAAATTGAAGTGCCACCGCTTGCCGGCGTGATTCTAAAACCGAAATAACGCGTCTATTTTACGACTTCAACCAAAAGAAACAATAGCTATAATTTAATGAGATTCCCCAGATCTTGCGGCACTCTTCTGCACCCAACTTCATTTCCATCCAGATACGGTATGGGAGATTTAGGGGGTGAAGGCAAAGAGTTTATCAAATTTTTACAGAGAACAGAACAAACGATATGGCAGGTGCTTCCGCTGGGGCCAACCGGTTATGGCAACTCACCCTATGCCAGTTATTCGGCTTTTGCGGGCAACCACTATTTGATCAGTTTAGACATACTTGTTGAAAAAAAGCTGCTGCATACTGATGAAGCTAAACAGGCTGAGCTGCAGGTGAAGCCCGTTGCGGAATACGAGAAAGCTTACCCGCTAAAAGAGGAGCTCTATAAAATTGCTTCCTCCCGTTTTTATGAATCTGTTTCTAAAGATGACAGCAACAGGCTTGAGGCCTTTAAAGAGTCGAATAAGTTTTGGCTCGACGATTACTGCCTGTTTATGACATGTTCGAAAATGAATGGCAAAAAACCATGGAATCTTTGGGATCAGAATCTGGCGCAGAGAAAGAAGGGCGCAATGAATAAATTAAGGGAGGAGAATAGTTCCGAAATTGAATACCAAACATGGCTGCAGTTTGAATTCTTTAATCAGTGGTATGATCTTAAGAAATATGCCAACGACCGCGGAATTCGTGTGATTGGAGATATTCCGATATTTGTGGATCACAATAGTGCCGATGTATGGTCAAACCCGGCTTATTTTGCTGTAGACAAACAGGGCAACCGTGAGTTGGTGGCCGGTGTTCCACCCGATTATTTCAGTGAAACCGGCCAGTTGTGGGGCAATCCACTCTATAAGTGGAAAGCGCTTAAAAAAGATAAGTTTTCATGGTGGGTAGAACGCTTCAAGCAGATGTTTGAACTCTACGACGCCATTCGAGTGGACCACTTTAGAGGGTTTGATGAGTATTGGGAAGTTTCTGCATCTGAAAAGACAGCAATTAAAGGAAAATGGGTGGCAGCTCCGGGCCGCGAACTATTTAAAACGATAAAAAAAGAGCTGGGTGAATTGCCAATCATCGCTGAGGATCTGGGTGTAATGACACCAGAGGTAGAGAAATTACGCGACGATTTTGAGTTTCCGGGTATGAAAATTTTGCAATTTGCGTTCGATTCAGACCCAACAAATGCTTTTTTACCTCATAACTATCCTCAAAACTGCGTTACCTACACCGGTACTCATGATAACGACACCACTATTGGCTGGTATAAATCAGCTCCTGATCATCAAAAACACATGGCGCGCGAATATACAAGGTCTGACGGAAGTGAAATTGAGTGGGATTTAATTCGTCTTGGAATGCTCTCTGTGGCCGATCAGGCTATCTTTCCACTTCAGGATTTTATGAGTCTCGATACAGAACATCGCATGAATTTGCCGGGAACCGTAGGTAAAAATTGGCTTTGGCGTTACACCTCATCGATGCTCCATGATGTGGATGAAGAGAGGATCAAGGGATTGATAGAATTGGGAAATCGTATGATGAAGCCATCAGAGGGGTAAAAACTGATTTTCTCGAAGCTTTTCAATAAAAGCTCCGTTTCGTATCTTAAGCCGTCCTATTAATGAATAAAATTTTTGAATGCCATTTCAATTGAATCATCTGCCGGCACGGACTGCAAAACCCCGTAGCGAAGGAATTACGCTGGCTCTCGACAAAGGGTTCAGCGTTCGTCAAGCCGAAGATTTTTGTGAATCAGCGTCAGAATATACCGATATTGTCAAATTAGGCTGGGGTACATCGTATGTTACCAAAAACCTTGACGAGAAGCTTGAGGTTTACAAGAGATACAACATCCCTGTCTATTTCGGGGGAACACTCTTTGAGGCTTATGTTCTTAGAGATCAACTTGATGCATATGTTGAGCTTCTGAAGAGGTATGAATTACAGTACGCTGAGGTATCGAATGGTACAATTTGGCTGTCAGAAAATAAAAAACTTGATATCATAAGCAAGCTGAGTGAACAGTTCACGATTTTCTCTGAAGTAGGCAGTAAAAATCCGGACGATATCATCCCGCCCTATAAGTGGGTTAAAATGATTAACAATGAGCTGGAAGCCGGTGCCTGGAAAGTGATATGTGAAGCCCGTGAAAGCGGTACAGTTGGTGTCTTCAGGCCAAACGGTGAAGTTCGATCAGGCCTGATTGATGAAATCACGGACCAGATCTCTCCGGACAAACTGCTTTTTGAGGCGCCTCAGAAAGAACAGCAGGTCTGGTTTATCAAAAAATTTGGAAGCAATGTGAATTTGGGCAACATCCAGCCTTCAGAGGTGATCTCAGTGGAAACCCTTCGTTTGGGTTTGCGCAGCGATACACTTTTCGATTTTTATTCCATCGACGACGAAGAAATTAAAAATCTTTATTCAAACAACGGAAACGCCGGCTTTTCTCACGAGATAAAATAAGTAAACTGCACATAATACTATTATGAAAATATTGTACGCCGCTGCCGAAATCGCACCTTTTGCAAGAATGACGCATACAGCCGATCTTCTTCGCTTTTTACCCGCTTCGCTGCAAGACCAAGGTTTTGAAATCAGGATTCTGCTCCCTAAATATGGTACAATTAACGACAGGAGAAACCGTCTTCATGAAGTGATCAGGCTTTCAGGTATTGAAGTGGAAGTTGGTGAGAATGTGGAGAGCATGAAGATTAAAGTGGCAAGTATTCCGAATGCCAAACTTCAGGTCTATTTTCTCGATAATGACAAATATTTCAAGAGAAAGGGCATGTTTACTAATCCCAAAACAGAAACTTTCTATGAAGATAACGACGAAAGAGTTGCTTTCTACAATAAAGGAGTACTGGAAACAGTTATCAGTCTCGGATGGGAACCGGATATTATCCACTGCCACGACTGGCCGGCCGGATTGATTCCGTTGCTTGTGAAGACGAAGTACAAAGACGAAGAGATTTTTAAAAATACGCAGATCGTTTATAATCTGCACCATCCGGAAAATAAAGGTCATTTTGATGGAACCGGCATTTTAGACCTGCTTGGTCTGCCGGATGATGTTGACAAAGAATCGTTACTGATAGATGGAAAAGTTGATCTTTTACAAGTTGGACTGAAATACAGTGATCACGTTGTGACAGGTAATCATTTGACAGATCAGTTCGATAACCTATTTGAAGAATTGAAAATTAAACCTACAAAAATTCAGGGTTCGCCCGAAGATGTATCTAAAAAATTTACTGAATACTACCGGAAGATCACCGGAAATAATGACTGATCAATTTAAAGCTAAATCAATCCACTCTTCCGGTATGAAGCTTGCTCGAAATGGCAGCCGATTTTCAATCGCTGCCATTCTTCTGTCGTTTTTGGTTATTGCAGGCTGCGACTCATCAGGATCGGTAGGCGAAGGATTAGGCCCCGATGATAGCGAAATCCAAAAGAGCGTTGTTGAACCGGATACTTTTGAGGGTATCACCTCAAATACATTTTCGGGGCGTTTACAGCATTCAGCCATGGGGTCTTTTGATGACCCGCTATATGGCAGCCTGAATGCAGTAACACTCTTGAAACCCTCTATATCAAGGGCACAGATTGATACTATTCGTCCGGGTGATACAATGACTCTTATGCTCTCATTAAGCTCAAATATTTATGGCGATGAACTAGCCATTTCTGAGTTTGAAATTTTTGAAGCAGGGCAGGTTTGGAGAGGCAATGAATTAAGATATAATAGCGAGATCTCAGTAGATTTCTCAAGCAAGGTGGGTGAATTCCAGGTTACAGATGAGGATAGTCTGGAGGTTGAACTGAACCCGGCCTGGGTTGAAAAGCTAAGAACTTTTTACAATGAACCGGCCGAGATACGCGACTCACTTTACGTAAATAATTTCCCGGGTCTTGCCATTGTTCCATCAGGTGGCAATCAAAACATCCGCTTTATACGGCATTCGCGTGAAGATGAAGACAGCCCGCTTGTAACCCGATTTTTAGTGTACCCGGCAGAAGAGGGGTTTGACAACGGTGATGAAGAAGAAGATCCTGTTGGAAACCGTCTGGATCTGAGGGATTGGGGTTCATCCGTTACCAGAACTGATGAAGCTGCATCAACTGATGGTTTGGCGATACATAACATCGACAGAGTGCTGAAAATTGATTTTGATTTACCGACTGAGGAGCTTAGAAACAGGAATATTACCAATGCAACTCTGGTGTTGACCCTTAGGAAGGATATTGAAGAGTTGTTTCCGGAAATAAACAGGCCGCAGCCTCGATCTATTCGAGGGCACTCATTTCAAGTTGAGCCCTCAGATTTGCCTGCAGAGCTCTTCACTACCCCTTCGCGTTTTGGCAGTTCGATTGATGAAGATGAAAATACATTTTCCATTAATCTAACCCAGTACGTATTGAATAAGGTTTTTGGAGAGAGAGGAGAGGGGCCGATTTACATTTCACTGGAGGCGGTAAACGGTATTTTCTATTCCGCACAGTTTTATGATGAAAATGCGATAGAGAGTCGAAGACCAAGAATTGTAATTACATCTTTTGAATAAGTTATGACCATGAAATTAATTCAAATCACAACTATACTTCTGCTGAGCGCTATGTTTGTAGGAAAAGCGAATGCTCAGGAGACAGATCTTGCGAAATCAGGTTCATTTTACTCTGTATTTGGATTTGGAAATCCTGTTGATGCAACATCAGCATATTCCCAAGGCATGGGCTTGACCGGAGTTTCTAATTACACCAATTTATCACCCAGTATATCAAACCCGGCTCATTGGGGTCTTGTTGGATATACTCAGGGGTCAATCTCAGCTAGTCTCAACAATTACAGGGCAAGTGATGCTGTCTCATCAGCAAGAGGATCTCTTTTGGCTGTGCAGAATTTTCAGGTTGTGTTTCCACTGATGAGAAATGAATTGGGAATTTCAGCCTCATTTACGCCGGTTACACGATCCGATTTCCAGGTATTTAACGAAGGGTCTTTCGACCCGATTGATGGATTAAATTTAGATCCTATTCAGTATATATCCAACACACTGGGTTCTGGTGGAGTTAATCGCTTTGAAGTTGGTGCCGGGTACAGAGTGGCCAGCTGGCTGGCAGTTGGGTATGCATTTTCTGCAAACATTCTCTCGCAACAACAAGAAAACACATTAGGATTTTCAAATCCGAATTATAGCAGTACTGTTACAAATCGAAATATTCAGGGGTATGGTTTTGGCAACCGATTCGGGATCTTTTTAAATAAAGGAAGTGTTTTACGAAATAATGATCAAATTGCAATGGGGGCTACACTTAGTTTGCCTGTTTCTATTGATGGAGAAAGGTCAATAAACACATTCAGGGTTGTTGAAAATTCCAGAACACTGATTCAATTAGATGAGGATTCTCCGGATCGCGACGGAAGAGTTCAGTTGCCATTGGAATTTAATATCGGTCTTACGTATAATTTAAGTCGGTTTGTTAACGTTAGTACTGAGTTAATGTATCAGGATTGGGGTAATGCAGAGTATAGCTTTAGTTCAACACAAGAATCATATTTTAAAGAAAGAGTTAGGGCGGGCCTCGGAGTGCAATATCATCCTTATCGCGCTGAACAGGCAGCGGGCTTCCTCTCAAATTTTAAATATGGACTGGGCGCAAGTTACGATACCGGGCATTTAGCAATTAATGGTGAAGATATTGAAACCCTGTTTTTAAACGCAGGTATCGGTTTAATCTCCCGAAGGGCAGCATCATCAATTGATTTAAATTTCCATTATGGAATTCGGGGAACTCAATCCTCTAATTTAGTAAAAGAGAATATATGGGGCTTTACACTATCACTGAATTTGGCTGAATACATGTTTGTACGACCACAATTTCAGTAATAGGGAACACTTTATATATTATTTGATATATATTATTTGATTTAAGTCTGAAACCAACAGAATAAAAATGAAAACGTACATAGTAGCTATCTTATTAATTTTTGCCTACTCATCAGAGGCTTTTTCTCAAAGTGAACCTCCTTATGGTATGAGTGAGATTCAGGCATACTCCATTTTTTATGAGAACTACAGAACCGGCAATTATGATATGGCTCTGCAGTTTGGGAAATGGATGCTTGAGAAGAAACCAATGGAGATCCCCGGCGCAAACCGGTTTAGTCTTCCCCGTCAGTTCGAACGTATGATCAATGTATACGCAGAACTATCCAAACAGGAAACTGACCCAACTATGCGTTCTGCATATATTGATACAGCATTGGCTGTATATGATGATGCATTCGCCACGTTTGATGAAGAGACTATAGATTTCTATGTATGGCACTTTAACAGGGGCCGGTTTTATCAGGAAAATCAAAGCCAGATCCGTGGCGGTATGGATAAAGCTTATGAGGATTATGAAAAAGCATTCGAACTTGACAGAGAGCGCCTGACAAAAGCAGGAGACGGCTATTATATTCAGATTCTTCTTGCTTATTATGTATCACAGAACGAAAGGGAAAAAGCTTTAGAGATGATTGAAAAGGCGGAACCTTATGCCGGCTCCTCTCTGCAGCAAAACTTTGAAGATGTTCGGGATGGCTTATTTACGGATCCGGCTGAACGAATCGCATTTCTTGAGTCACGACTGGAGAATAATCCGGGTGATGAGGCCCTTTTAACCGAAATAGCTTCAATCTATGAAGACCAGGGCAACAGAGGAAAAGCAATTGAATATGCCCGTAAACTTTATGAAAGCAGCAAGACATACGAAAATGCGAGACGACTGGCTGCATATGCTCAATCAGATGCCCAATACTCGACAGCAATCCGGTATTTGAGAGAAGCTCTCGAGCTCACAGATGATAACACACAGAAGAGAAATCTCAATCTTGAAATTGCTGAGACGTATCAAAATGAAGGCAACCTGCAAACTGCAAGACAGTATGCGCGTGCGGCAAGCCAGCTCGATAGAAACTGGGGTCAGCCATATTTGAGAATTGCTTCTATATATGCTGCAGCGGTTTCCCAGTGTACTTCCGGTCGTCAGATAGATCGCGACGACAGAACAGTGTACTGGTTGGTGCTCGACTATCTGGACAGGGCAAGAAGCGCGGATCCTTCTGTTGCAAGCACGGTTCAGAGGCAGTATAGAACCTATGAGCCTGTTCTTCCTTCGTCAGAAGATAAATTTTTCAGAGGATGGGATACAGGTGATGAAATAAGGATCGGAAGCAATATTTCTGAATGTTACGCATGGATTGACGAAACAACGAAAGTACGTTAATTTTTGATAACCAATTTCCTTCCTTATCTTGTTAAATAAAGTGATGCCCGAATGGGCGTCACTTTCTCCATTCTTCGATTTTGCAACTCAGCAGAATTCTGCGCTCTTCTAATTACAGACAACAACATTTACCAACAAGCCGAAGAACAAATATTACTAATTAAAAAAATGGTACATGGCACGCTCACGAAAAAATAAAGGCCGGGTTAAACCAAAAGGGAAAAGTAAGGGAAGTAAAAAAACCGGTTTTGTACCCCAGTTTCATCATAATCAACAAACCAGAATTGGGGGTCGCTATAACGGCATTCTTGAGATTACTCAAAAGGGATACGGTTTTATTCGAAGAATCGATTTTGAATTCAGTTTTGATCCAAAAGATCCGTTTTTAAAACCTGAAGAGGTGAAACATCATGATTTGAGATCCGGGTTGGTTCTTGAAGGTGAATTCGAGCAGGATCAAAGCGGTAACCGTCATGTACACTCAATAGAGAGAATAAACGGTAAACCGGCAGAGCAGTGGCAGAGGGTGAGCCGATTCGAATTGCAAACACCCATCATGCCCAATGAATATATTAAACTGGGCTACCAGGCTGATGATATCGAGCTAAGGGTTATAGATCTTGTAACACCCATAGGACGCGGGCAGCGGGCACTGATAGTAGCACCACCCAGAACAGGTAAAACTGTTCTTCTGAAGAAAATTGCTCGCAGCTTAACTGAAAATCATCCCGACATTCACACCGGAATACTACTTGTTGATGAGCGACCGGAAGAGGTTACCGATTTTTTGCGCTCAACCAATGCTGAAGTATTTGCATCTTCGAACGATAAGCCAACCGAAAGCCATGTGCGTATTTCAGAAATGGCCCTGGGTTATGTGAAAAGAAAAGCAGAGTATGGCCAACATGCTGTTCTGTTGATCGATTCACTTACACGGCTCGGGCGTGCCTACAATGCGGCACAATCAAACAGCGGGCGTACGCTCTCGGGTGGTCTTGATATCAGGGCATTGGAGATACCGAAAAAGATTTTTGGGTCTGCACGAAAAATTGAAGGCGGCGGCTCACTAACCATTATCGCTACCTGCCTGATCGAAACCAACTCTCGAATGGATGATCTGATCTTTGAAGAGTTTAAGGGTACTGGAAATATGGAGCTTGTTCTGGATAGAGATATCGCAAACGACAGAATTTATCCTGCTATTAACATTGCGGCTTCAGGAACCCGAAATGAGGATAAATTTATTACCGATTCACTTGAAGAGAGAAACATGGTTCGCAGGTTCCTGCTCAAGAAATCGCCCAAAGAGTCGATGCAAATGCTGCTGCAGGTAATGAAGAGAACCGAAAGTAACGAGGAACTCTTTAAGCAGATAGCAGCAACAATCTGATAGGATAAGATCTGAATAACAAACTCACACAAAATTAGTTGTGAGCTCCGGGCAGAGCTAAACACCACGAAGTGCTATGTGGATTAATATTCAGGTAATGTGGGATCAATCTTTTTGGCCCATTCATTAATGCCGCCTTTCAGATTAAACGCTTTTTTGTAACCGTTCTCGAGCAGCATTTTTGCAGCATTTGCCGATCGGTTTCCTGACCGGCACATGACGATGATCTCTTCATCCTTTTCTAATTCATTTAACCGGTTTTTGAGTTCATCCATGGGGATTCGGGTGGTGCCCTCAAGATCAGACATAAAGTACTCATGCGGTTCCCTGACATCAAGCAGGGTGAACGGCTCACTATTCTCAATTTTACTTTTAAGTTCTTCTACAGTTAACTCATCCATAGTTTAAGGTTATTCAAATCAGGATTGATATCGGTCTAATTTAAACTGGCGGCCAAGATAAAGTTTTTTCGCCTCCTCATCTTCTGCCAGCTGTTCAGCAGTACCCTCGCGCAGTATTTTCCCTTCAAACATCAGGTAGGCGCGATCGGTAATTGCAAGGGTCTCGTGCACATTATGATCGGTTATAAAAATACCAATGTTGCGATGCTTCAAATCGGCCACAATTTGCTGAATATCTTCAACAGCAATGGGATCTACCCCGGCAAAAGGTTCATCAAGCAGAATAAATTTAGGATCTGTTACCAATGCCCGCGCAATTTCAGTTCTGCGGCGTTCACCACCCGAAAGGCTGTATCCTTTATTGTTTACCACCTTTTCCAGGCCAAACTCTTCAATCAGTTGATCTACCCGCTCATTCAGCTCTTTTTTTGGAACAGAGTGGAACTCCAGTACGGCCTGCAAATTTTGCCGAACAGTAAGGTTTCGAAAAACACTGGCCTCCTGGGCCAGGTAGCCGATACCCATGCGTGCCCGCTGATACATCGGCTTGCGGGTGATGTTCTTGTCATTCAGAAAAACCTTGCCTGAATTGGGTTTTACTATACCCGTAAACATATAAAAGGTGGTGGTTTTACCTGCGCCATTGGGCCCCAGAAGGCCAACTATTTCCCCCTGATTCACATTTATTGACACGTGATCTACAACAACTCTCTTGCGGTAGCTCTTAACGAGTTCCTTACAGTGAAGTTTTAATAAATTGTTTTGAATTTCACTCATTTGAAATTGTAAGATCCAATTTGTTCGATACAGGCTTTGGCAAGTTTGATGCCGGCTTCAACGTCAGATATCGCACAGGTCTCGGCCGTACTGTGGATATACCTGACAGGACAGGAGATAGAGCTTACATGGCTGCCTATACCCATCAGGTATTGCATTGCCGATGTGTCTGTACCGCCTGCAGTCAATACTTCCCGCTGGTATGGAATAGATTCAGCATTAGCCAGTTTCTCAAGGTAGCTAACGAGTGAAGGGGTGCAGATAATACTTTTGTCCATCACTTTTATGCCAATGCCTTCTCCTAAAAGAGTGCATTTGTCGTGATCGCTTACTCCGGGCACATCATTGGCAAGCGTAACATCAAGCGCAAGGCCAATTTCCGGCTGCACAGCTTGTGCAGCTACCCTTGCTCCCCGTATTCCCACCTCTTCCTGCACGGTAAATACACCATAAAAATCAGAATTGACGCTCTCAGCTTGTTTAAGTGCTTCTACTAGAATATAAACCGATATGCGATTGTCAAGAGATTTGGAGGTAATGCAATCTCCCATTTTAACAAGATCTTTGTCTCGTGTAATCGGGGTGCCATTGGGAACCAGCTCTTTAAGCTTGTCTGCTTTCAGGCCGGCATCAATAAAAAGATCACTCAGTTTTGATTTGGATTTCTTTTCAGTGTCTGACTGTATGTGGATCGGTTTGGAGCCAATAACCCCGGTCAGGGTCTCATTTCCATGAATCCGAACGCGCTGTGTGATCAGGGTCTCTGCATCAAAACCACCAAGCGTGGAGAAGCGGATAAAGCCGTCACTGTCCACATTTGTTGAGATAAGAGAAATTTCATCCAGGTGAGCCGCTGCCATTACCTTAGGCCCGTTCCCCTTCTTTCTGACAATCAGGTTGCCCATTCGGTCAACGGATAACTCATCAACATGATCTTTTAAAATGGATATGATGAGGTCGCGAACAGGCTGTTCATGGCCCGGTGCACCCGGTGCGTCAACGATTCTCTTCAAAAGATCTATGTCCATCACTATGCGAGTTGTAGCCTGTTAAAGACAGAATCGAAGAATAATTTACCATCTCCGCTGCCCAGAACATCTTCCATAGCCCGTTCAGGATGCGGCATCATTCCCAGTACGTTTCCGTCAACATTGGTAATGCCTGCAATGGATGAAACTGAGCCGTTGATGTTAGACTCTTTAGTGATGTTTCCATCTTTGTCGCAATAGCGAAAAGCGATTTGGTCATTCTGTTCAAGTTCATTAAGCCCCTTCTCTTCGATATAATAGTTGCCTTCACCGTGCGAAACGGGAACTTCCAATACCTGGCCCTTTTCCATCGATCCGGTAAATGGAGAGCGTGTGCTCTCTACACGAATATGGACCTGTTTACAGATAAACCTGAGTTTTTCGTTGTGAAGCATGGCGCCGGGCAGAAGCCCCGCTTCCAGCAGGATCTGAAAACCGTTACAAATTCCAAGAACGGGATTCCCCTTTTTGGCATATTCCACAACGGAGTTCATGATTGGAGAAAACCTGGCGATGGCGCCAGATCTCAGATAGTCTCCGTAAGAGAATCCGCCCGGAACAATAAGCAGATCTACATTGCTGAGATCACTCTCTTTATGCCATAAGAACGTGGTTTCTGCATTCATGACATGTTTCATGGCATGATAGGCATCATGATCACAATTTGAACCCGGGAAAACAATAACTCCTATATTTTTTGACACGGTTTTAACCTTTTATTTCTGTAATAAGTTGAATTTCCTGCAGAACAGAGTTGATTTTAAGACACTCCTCAAAGCTGCCCTCAAAAACCAGGGCTTTCCCATCGTTATGAACCTTCAGGGTCAGCTCTTCGGCCCTTGCAAGGGTACAGCCCAGCGCCTTAAGCAGCTGGTTGATCACTTCATCGAATGTATGAATATCATCATCATAGAGAATAAGTTTCCATGGAGTATCAACGGATTCCTCCTCTTCGATTTGATCAAGCACTTCAACTTCAGGTGTTTTGGCAGGCTCTGATTCTGCCTGCATCACCGTCATATAAGTTCTTGCCAAGAGCATCAGAGAATTAATTTTTTTCAATTTCTATTTGAAAATCTTCCATCACTTCGTTTGCAAGCAGCTTACTGCATGCTGTGTTTGCAAGTTCATAGGCCTCTTTCTCGGTATCGGCCCGGATGTCCATCTCAATGAACTTGCCTATTCGGACATCGTTTATATTGTTTAAGCCTAAATTATGCAGTGCATGGTGCGCAGCTTTTCCTTTTGGGTCAAGGATAGATTTGCGAAGAGTGACGTTTATTTTTGCTTTATACATGCTTCGGTTTCACTGTTTTTGGATAGCCCGTAAGTTAACCTTTCTGTGCGTCAGCCGCTACCTGTTGTTCGATATACCCAACAGCGTTATCCATGCTGTTTGATTGCATATCGATCCAGTCGATGAAGTTCCAGCGGCGCAGCCATGTTAACTGCCGCTTGGCATAGCGGCGCGTGGCAGTTTTTATATCTTTTACCATCTGTTCGTGAGATATTTCATCGTTCAGGAACTGAATGGCCTGTTTATAGCCAACGGTTTGGAGCGACTGAATATTTGGACTGTAACCCCGGTTAAGTATTTCACGGGTCTCCTCAACCAGTCCCTGGTTTATCATATTGTCAGTTCGCTGTTCAATTCGTTTGTGGAGCTCTTTCCTGGGGTGATGAAGTCCAAAAAAACAGTACTCTTTTGGGAGGGTTACTTTCCGGTTAGTATGGAAGCTGCTGAAAGGCGTGTTAGTCTGCATCCACACGTCCAGCGCGCGGATAATTCTCTGCCGGTTCATTCCATCCATCGACTGTGCGTATTCAGGATCACGCTGTCTCAGCTCCCGGTAAAGCGTCTGAACGCCCTCATCATCTGCTCTCCTGTTCAGCAGCCTGATATTGTCGGGATTTGATGAAGGAATATCATCCAGCGGGTGAATCAGCGATTGGAGATGCAGGGTACTTCCACCGCAAAAGATAACTCTATTGTCCCGGCTCTCTATCTCAGCAGTATACTTTTCAGCGCGCATTAAAAACGCTGCTGCAGAGTCTTTTTCCCTCAGGTCAAGTATTGAGACGTTATGATGTGGCACGCGCGCAAGCTCTGCCTGAGTTGGTTTGGCCGTGCCGATATCGAGCAGTTTGTAACACTGTCTCGAATCAACTGAAACGATTTCACCACCTATGCGTTGAGCCAATAAAACAGCCAAAGAACTTTTTCCAGAAGCGGTAGCGCCGGCAATGATGATGCGTTTCTTCATGTGTAAGAAAGATAAGTTAAAATTAAATAGACGGAAGTGAAATGTGAGACTACACAGGCAAAATTTTTAATCCTTCCTGGATGAGCCTGTTTGTAAATAAAATCGGTTCACTTTTTCCTTCCTGCTTCTTCACTTTTAATGTTGCGGTAAGAAGCAGGATTTGTTAGTATAAGTTGTCTTTAAAAGAGGCGAAAAATCGATAAGTGAGACCCTTCAGACACACAAAATATTGATCTTTGATTATGAAATTTAATGTATCCAGCAGTGACTTAAACCAGGGGCTATCAGCTGTAATTGGAGCCGTTCCGAGCAAGGCAACCCTGCCCATACTTGAAACTATTCTGTTTGAATCGGAAGAGGGACGTTTAAAACTGACGGCAACCGATCTTGAGATATCCATTATAGAATATATAGAAGCGGATATTGAAGAGGAAGGGGCCGTAGCCATACCTGCAAAGCGCCTGCTGGAAACTCTTCGGCAACTGCCCGACATTTCCGTCTTTTTTGAGGTAGATACCAATCAAAATGTGCGGTTCAAAACGGATAAGGGAAATTACAAACTGGTTGGCGAAGAGGCAGATGAATTCCCGGCAGTTCCTGATATGAATAAAGGGCTGACGCTTTCAACCGATACCAAATTGATTCAGAAGGCGATCGGAAAGACCATGTTTGCTGTTTCAACTGATGATCTGCGCCCGGCCATGATGGGGGTCTATTTTGACATAAGTGCTACGGAGAGCAAGTTTGTAGCCACCGATGGACACCGGCTGGTTCGCTTTGTAAACAAAAACCTCACATCAGAGCAGCCTCTCAGCTTTATCGTGCCCGACAAGGCGCTTAACCTGGTCTCTAAAGCCCTCGACGGCGTTAACTGTGATCTTACAGTGTCTGAAGATCACGCGCAGTTTAAGAGCGATAATACGATCGTCATAACTCGACTGATTAACGAGCAGTACCCCAACTATGAATCAGTCATTCCAAGAGACAACGACAAGCAGCTATTGATCGATAAGAACCAAATGCTGGCAACCGTTCGGCGAGTTTCTGTTTTTTCAAGCAGCACAACACGCCAGATACGTCTTCAAATGGGCAGCGACAAACTCACTATCCGCGCCGAAGATCTGGATATGAGCAGTGAAGCGAAAGAGACCATCTCCTGCGACTATGCGTCGGGAGAGATGGAGATAGGCTTTAATGCAAAATACCTGGCTGATGTTTTGAGTAATGTGGATGGGGAGGAGGCAGCATTTGAGTTTTCAACACCAAACCGTGCCGGCATCGTAAAGCCGGCTGTAGAGGAAGACGGCGAAGAGATGTTAATGCTCGTGATGCCGGTTATGCTAAATAGCTATGCATAAAGCATGTCATCAATCATCACACTTACAACAGACTTCGGACTGCAAGATCACTATGTAAGTGTTATGAAGGCGGTAATTCTGGGTATCAGCCCGGATGTTCGCCTTGTAGATGTATCTCACCAAATTCCGCCTCAGGATATTATGGCCGGTGCCTGGGTATTGCGAAATGCTTCCATGCACTTTCCTGCCGGTACCGTACACCTTGTGGTTGTAGACCCCGGTGTGGGTACCCGGAGAGATCCGGTTGTAATGCGCATAAATAACCAGCTGTTTGTTGGCCCGGATAACGGTATTTTTTCACTGATCGCGGATGAATTTGAATATGAAGCCTGGAGGCTTACCAACCCAAAGTTTTGGATAGAAAACCCCTCCCACACATTTCATGGACGCGACATCTTTTCTCCGGTGGCTGCGCATCTTGCCAATGGTGTTTCACTTTCTGAACTGGGTGAGCCTGCAAAAGATCTCGTAACCTATCGCTGGGCTGTCCCCATTTCCGACAGAGATGGAATTCAGGGCTGGATTGTTCATATCGATCGCTTTGGAAATCTGATCTCCAATATACCGGCATCTATGATTGAAAAGGCGGTTGGCGATTCAAGATTCAGAATATATGTGGGCAATACAATTCTGGATGAAATTGTGGATACCTTCGGTGATGTTCCCGATGGCGAACCGGCAGCCTATATCGGAAGCTCGGGAACCTTAGAAATAGCCATCAATAAAGGAAATGCAAAAGAGATGCTTGGTGTTCAGAAAGGGGCACAGATCTCAATCTTTCTTCAGAAGTAGCGAAACTACGCGATTGATGTTGTCGTAAGGATATTATATGCTCATACACCCGATCCCCGATTAAGGAGCATTTGCGTTTTTTGGAGATATCGGGCTGTTAATATTTATCAATAACTCATTCACTATGACAATCCAGGTACGATCACCCCTCCACGACCAGGAGTCTATCGAGATTCCAGCAGCGGTAGCCAACCTCTCAAAGCCCTTTAACGGTTCGGTGAGCTCCGGAAAGGGAGACGAATACAGTATCAAAAATAACATTATTGACCTGATTAACGTCGAGAAGAGTTACACCCTGGCTCAAAGCACAAATCACTGGAAAATTACAGCGTCAGTCTATGAAGATCTCTGGAGAAAACGCTCGCTCACTCTGCTCACAGGCGAGGATTTTCCCATAGAAAAAGAGAAGGAGCTTCTGCTGGAGTGGGTAAAACCCAGGGCGGGGGGTGTCTATATGGATGTGGGATGCTCAACTGCCCTCTATTCAAGACTGTTAAAAAAAGCTGAGCCCAAAAGCGTGCAGGTGGCAATCGATTTTTCGAAAGCGATGCTTCTGGAGGCCCGGCTTAAAGCAGAGGCCGATGAGACCGATATCTACTTCATAAGGGCCGACGCCCGGGAGATGCCCTTTTTTGCCAACACGTTCGACGGAGTGGTAATGGGCGGTACCCTGAATGAATTAACCGATGAGTTAAAAGTACTTTTTGAATGCCACAGGGTGCTAAAAGAGAATGGAAACATGTTTATGATGCATCTTATTAAAGCAGATCACTGGGCAGGCCGCCTGCTGCAGGAGTCGGCCGAATGGGGCGGTATTAAATTCTGGACGGTGGATGAGAGTAACGAACTGTTTGCCCGTGCAGGGTTTGTGGCTGAAGAGCAGATCACCAAAGGAATCGTCTGTTTTTCAAAATTGAAGTCGATTTAAACTCAACACCCTGGATCAAAGAAGTATCTCCTTTTTCTATATCAAAATGTGTCCACACGGTAGCCTACATTCTGTCCGGCGCAGTGATTCCAAGGATGCCCAGCCCATTTCTGAGCACTGCAGCTACCGCTTTTGCCAGTTCGCTGCGGGCCTGCATAATGGCTTTGTCCTCTCCAACGATCCTGCAATCGTGGTAGAATGTAGTAAAGTTCGATGCCAGTTCATTCAGATAGGTAATCACTCTGTGGGGTTCCCGGTGCGAAGCTGCCAGCGACACGGCATCCGGAAAACTGAGCATTTTTTTAATGAGAGTAATTTCGGAATCATGAGTCAATACAGACAGATCCGCCATATCTGAAAACTCTGCAATCTCATCTACTTTTCTCAGGATAGACTGAATTCGGGCGTGCGCATATTGCAGGTAAAACACCGGATTTTTTTCGCCAGCCTCCTTTGCCTGGGCCACATCAAATTCAAGGTGGGTGTTGGGCGATCTCATCAGAAAGAAAAAGCGGGTAACATCCTCGCCAACCTCGTCCATCAGCTCATCAAGGGTGACAAAATTGGCTTTTCGGGTGCTCATCTTATAGGGTTTGCCTTCTTTTACAAGGGTAACAAATTGGTAAACAAGGACATCAACTTTTGATTTGTCGTATCCTAAAACATCAATGCCGTTCAGTACATCCGGGTACGTGTCTATGTGATCCGCCCCAAAAACATCCAGGCAGAGATCAAACCCTCGCTCTAGTTTATTGGCATGGTAGGCAATATCCGGCAGCCGATAGGTGGGTTCGCCGGTGCTTTTAATCAGAACCGTATCCTTATCCTTGCCAAATTCTGTGGTTTTGAACCAAACCGCTCCGTCTTCATCGTATGCAAGCCCCTTTTTTCGAAACGTCTCAATAGTTTGATCTATGGATCCATCTTCATACAGCGTATTCTCGTTGAAGAAGGAGTCCATTACAATATTCATCCTCTCAAGGGTTCTCTTGATTTCGTCAAAGATGGCCGCTTCCGCCTTCTCTTTGAAGAGCTTTTCATCGGCCTCATTCAGCAGAGAATCGCCATGCTCTTCCACAAGGCTTTTTGCAATATCAACAATGTACTCTCCTTCGTAGCCTCCTTCCGGAAGGTCAGCTTTTTTGCCCAGTTGCTGTAAATAGCGCGCCTGAACACTCTGGCCAAGCACACGCATCTGACGGCCGGCATTGTTAAAATAGTATTCTCGCTGAACCTCGGCTCCGGTCCACTCCAGCAGCCGCGCTACCGTATCGCCCAATACTGCATTTCGCCCGTGCCCAACCGTTAACGGCCCGGTAGGATTGGCGCTCACAAACTCAACCAGCGCGTTAACACCACGATTATCGGAGCCCTTTCCAAACTCATTTCCCATTTCCAGAAGCTGCTTCAGCTCTGCATACAGGTAGTTGTCTGAATAGCGAAAATTGATAAAACCGGGGCCTGCAATTTCAACAGATGAAATTTTGTCGGGATCGGTTTTTAAATTCTTTACCAGCTCTTCTGCAATTTTTCGGGGATTGTTACGAAGTGGTTTAGCCAGGGCCATGGCTACGTTGGTAGCCGAATCACCGTGAGATGGATCGCGGGGTGTCTCAATCTGTATTTCAGGTATTGCTTCTTCAGATACACCCATTTCAATGAGCGCTTTCCGGATAATGTTTTGCAGGTACTGATCCATAAAATGTTTGAGTGTTCAAAGGCTTGAGAATTGGAAAGCTCAAAGATACAATATTCACAAGCTCATTTCCCGAAGAATTGGTTAGGACACAAACTTCAAGACCCGGGTTTCGGTTTCAGGAGAGAGTTCAGAGATCATTTGAGAGTTGAATTGGGAAAACAACCGTTTCTGAATTCTGTAATCAGAACAGTGATGGCTGGTCGTTGCTGTGGCTCTCTTCTTTTTTAAGATCTTCGGTTTGATGATAGGCAACCAGCATTTCCGGGGTAAAGCGCTTTTCATACAACCGCCGTGTAATACCCTGAAGGGCGCGTTCGCCACGGGGAGTGATACGTAAGAACCCGTGTTCATCTTCGAGAATAAACCCGAACTGTTTCAGGTCGTTAACAATCAGGTAGGCCAGTTTGGGGAGCACACCGATATGCTTTTCAACATATTCACGGTGCGGCGGCTCTTCGGATGCGAGAATCAATCCAAACACATTCATCTCAGCTTCTGTGAGGGGATATCCTTCAGAACCCTTGGTAAGCAGATCATCCCATGCAGCCTGGCTGTAGTAAAGCCCAAACCACCACTTGGCCTCCTTCAGAAGCTTATGGGTGGTAGTGCATGCCAGGTATTTACCGGGAGCTGCTTTGCGGGGTTCACCCCTGTCGCGGTACATACTCACCATGGTTGCAAGATCGAGTTCTTGCAGGTTGGGAGGGTATTTGAATATGTAGTCTGACTTTTTTTGCATGTGCTCTGGTCTCACAGAATGATATATACAAAAAATGTAGCGATTTCCGATGAGAGATGAAGGAAAGATTCATGCCTTAAAACCCCGCTGTTCGACAAGTCATTCACATTTCGGTTTTGAACTGCCTCTGTTCATGTGAATGAACCGCAGAGCAAACAAGGAAACCCTAAGGTTTGTTAAAAACGAATATTAAAACGGTTCGGCACCGTACCGATCATCATTGCTGAAATCCGAATCGTCAAGGTAATCCGGATCCTCAAAGTCTTTACAACCGCAATACTGCTCTGGAAAAGGGCAATTATCAGGTTCATAGCTGCAAAAATCAAAGTGAACAATCCCTTCACCGCCCGCATAGACTACCTCCTTATCCCACTTTTTCCGCAACGCCCGGTATTTCCATTCATCAGGCAGTTTATCGGGAAAGCCTGAATAGAACCCATATGCGCCGAGCAGCCGGATCATTTCGTTTACAAGCAGGGATAAATGTGCATCGTTCAGGCGCTCAACCGGGGGAAACTTTTCGGTTTCAATACCGGTGACGATCGCGAGCTTTTTGGCTTTCCCATGCAGATACCGCTCCACATCGGCAAACATTTTCAGCTCTTCTGGCAGGCTCTCTTCATCAAACTCTGCCACCTCGTTCGGGTCGGGAAGATTTTGGGCTGAATAACGCAAATCTTCAATTAGTTGAATAATGTATTGGTCCAGGTTATTGTTTGATTTACTCATGGTGGTTTAATTTTATCTCTTGGTATTATTTAGCTTCTGTAATTAGCATAAAATTTTCCTGAAAGGAAATACAACAGCTCCAAAAAATTATTGCCTTCTTCAATTATGTGACCAATCTATTATCAAAAGGCAGACTATTTTCATCAGAAACATGAGCTTTACTGAAATCCGGATGGTTTGGGTTTAATACATAATTCCATTCCACAGGCAGCACCGCACTAGGTACTTTTAAAACAGCATATTTTGCAGCCGATAACCATTCATCACCAAATTGTTGTGAGACAGGTTCACATGGTTTTGCATCCCAGCCGTACGGCAGCATTTCAGTTTTATATTCTTGAATAATCGATTCAGGTATATCGGCATAAAAGTAAACGCACGATGAAAAGAATTCTCTGTCATTTGTCTGAACCAATGACTCTAAAAGCGCAAGAGAGAGGCTGCCGGACGTATATACAGCAGGATATCCTGCACTGTTAAAGCGTCCACCGTACAATCGGGCTCCTTCGCCCGAAAAAGCATCGGAAGCGTAATTTTTCTGGGTTATACGCCATACCCTGACACGTTTCATTTTATACGGTTACACCGTAACGAATACGGCCAAGAGTATTCTCGACAAGCCTGGCACCGGGTTCGGTTTTTACCAGCTCGATGGGCTTTTTATTACCAAGGGCATAGTTTGGCTCATTAAACCATTTGGCTGCCTTTTCTTTGCTGCCAAATATCTGAAAAGCCAGATCGGTAAGCCTTGCAATGCGATAACTGCGCTCGGACTCGTCGGAAGGAAGTACAGATTCTTTTTTTCGGCGATCAAGAGTGCGCGGCGATATCAAAAGCAGATCTGCAAGCTCATGATTGGAGAGATTAAGGCGGTTCTGTATTGTAGCAAGTATATCGGTGTGCAGGCCTTCGCTAATTTTTGCAGCAGCATCGGGTAAACCCCAGGCGATGTATGACTCGCTGATAATATTTTGATCTTGATGATCTGCGAGGGGGTATTTTTTTTCTTGCTTCATGATGCGCCATTTTACTTTATACATTACGCCAAATTACGCAATTTTTGCATTTTTTTCAATTGTACAATCAATTTCAGATAAAAGCCTGCAAATTTTCAAAGAGCTGACGGATAAGTTTTGAAGTGAATTGTAGGTTAGATCTTTTGAAGGTAGTCTAACCTATTCAAAAATTGTTCCTGCCGGCGGATGACAAATTCCGGCGCATGTGTGAGTATAAAGCGGTATCCGTAGTGGAGAAGCGGATTTTTAGAATGGGAAGCTTTACCGAACCGCCAGGAATCTGCCACAATTTTCATAACTTTTTTCTGCCGCAGATGTTGATAGCGTTGGC
>Ga0207421_10001528_pt1 | contig 29606 bp, 17 predicted proteins | sample SodLakKL_010_SED_4_FD_187542 | JGI IMG/M metagenome (GOLD analysis project Ga0207421, IMG submission 187542) | Alkaline sediment microbial communities from Lake Tanatar, Kulunda Steppe, Russia - 8KL_010_SED (SPAdes) (version 2) | ecosystem: Environmental > Aquatic > Non-marine Saline and...
GCGACATGCCCGGCATCCGAGGAAATACCGTCAGAGAGGTCTATCAATGCATGGACGCCCGGCTGATTTCCGAGCCAAAGGCCTGCATTGACGGCAGGATCCGGCCGGTTGTGCGCACGGATCAGGTTTCGTTCCGCGGGATCTTCCGTATTGTGATGGTTGCCAAGCAGTAACTGCAGGCCGCCTCCGGAGTTCCCCAGTGTGCCGGTGACAAATACGACATCACCCGGGCGGGCGGATGACCGGAATTTCACCTGTGATGCGGCGGCTGTACCGCTTACCATAATATTTATGACCAAATGTTTTTGTGACCGGGTCGTGTCGCCGCCCATCAAACGTACATGATGCTTTTGGGCCAGTTTGTTCATGCCATTGAAAAACCGCTCGAGCCAGGGAAGATCAGCGCGGTCGGTAAGGCCGATCGCCAACCACACATGTTTGGGCTGCCCACCCATGGCCGCGATATCACTCAGGTTAACGGCAAGCGATTTATGGCCGAGATCTTCCGGAGTGATTTTATCAAACAAAAAATGGGTTCCTTCGATCAGCAGGTCGGTCGTCACGAGGTCACATTCATCGTCACCCCGCGGAATGACAGTACAGTCGTCACCGATGCCGAGCAGGTCGGACGTCTCTTCGTTAAACCAGGATTGAATTCGGCCTATGAGTCCGAATTCACCAATTTGTTTCAGTGGATGGTCGCTCATTTGTTCGGGATTGATGTCTGAATTAGGTCCATGAGTGCGCGGGCGGATTCACGGGGTTGGCCGGAGGCGCAGATTGCCGAGACAACAGCCACACCATCAGCTCCGGCCCGGAGGGTATCCGGAATCGTGTGGATATTCAATCCTCCGATGGCTACCAGTGGTTTGCCAGTATGGCTGCGAAGGTTTTGCAGTCCGTCAAGCCCCCAGGGCCGGCCGGTATCGGTTTTGGTAGGTGTTGTAAAAATGGGGCTGACCCCGAAATAGTCAATATCCAGTGTTTCCGCATTTTGTGCCTCTTCCATGGTTTCGACCGAGTAGCCAATGATGGCATCCGGTCCCATAAGTTTGCGGGCCGTGACCGGATCCATATCATTTCTTCCGACATGCACCCCGTCTGCTCCGACAGCCAGGGCAACGTCCACCCGGTCATTGATGATCAACGGGATACCACGTGCATGCAACAGGTTACGGATTTCGGCCGCTTCCCGGATCATCTGAGCCGTTGACACCGATTTTTCCCGGTATTGCACGACCGTAACCCCGCCATCGGCCGCATGGAGCACGGTCTCCACCAAGCGGTCCCTGCCGGTCATTCCGCTGTCGGTGACCAGGTAGAGGGAATAGTCGATATCTGATAACGGTTTCCTGTCCATCATCTTAAAGCCCATCCACCTTCACCATTTTTGTGATGGATTCATGCTCCAGGCTGGGAAGATTATCGAGCAGGGCAACTTGCAGACTGCCGGGCCCTTTGCTCTTCGCTTCAGCCATTTCACCGGCGATGCCGAAAAGTATCATGGCGTGTGCGGCAGCGAGAAGCGGATCCTTATTCACCGCACAAAACGCCCCGGTAAATGCCGATGCCGTGCATCCCATCCCGGTGATACGGGCCATCATGGCCGTTCCGTTGTGCACCCGGATGTGGTGGCCGGAGGATATGATATGGTCGGTTTTCCCGCTCACGGATACCACGATGTTGTGCTGTACGGCCAGTTCACGAATGGCATCGGTAGCGCGGCCGGCATCGTCGGTGCTGTCAACCCCTTTGGTCTGACCGCCGGCCGGGGTCAGTGCCAGAATTTCGGAGGCATTACCGCGAAGCACCGAAACTCCGCCAGCCATTAGCAGCTCATGGACCGTTTTTGTGCGATACGATGTGGCCCCGGCCCCGACGGGATCGAGCACCACCGGTATGCCGAAATCCCGGGCGGTTTTTAACGAAAGTTCCATAGACTCCACCCATTGGGGACTGAGTGTTCCGATATTCAGTACCAGTGCACCGGCGAGACGGGTCATTTCGGCCGCTTCCTCTTTGGCATGGGCCATTACCGGGGATGCTCCCAGAGCCAGCAGCATATTAGCGGTGGTATTCATAACCACGTGATTGGTGATGTTGTGCACCAGTGGATTTTTTGTCCGGATTTCTGTGAGATCCCGGAAAAGTTTTTCGGTATTCATGATGGCCAGTACTCGTATTTGTATTTCCCTGTTACGGAGGGTTTCAATGCTTCGGGATGATTAAAAAATATTAGGGCTGATTAAAAATGCTTCGAGCTGATTAATAGTGCTTTGGGATGATTTCAATAAAAAAAGCCATATACCCGTCCCGGCATCGGTATGCAGAGAAGGATATATGGCTTTCGAATCCATTCCCTTCGCCGGCATGATCCGGATCAGGTAACTAAGGGTTTGCTCTCAGCCGATACGTCGGCACCCCTATGGTTGTGACATTATTGAATGTGCAAAAGAGTCATCAGAAAAACAAGAATTGGTTACACTTCCTTTACCGTGATGCCCCATTTTTCCAGTTTTTTGAGAAACGGGTCGGCTTCAATGATCTGTTCTGGAGCTTTTACACCCGGTCCGCCGGAAACTTCCCCTTTGGTGACCATCAGGGCGATAAGTGCGGTTGGAACAGCTGTGCAGGTCATGATGGCGGAGTGTCCGTCATCCGGATTGTATTCGTACACCAGTTCGTACGTCCGGGCCTGTTTTTTGCCATCCATGGTGCCCTCAAGAATCACTTTGGCCAGCACGATATCGGGCAGTGTTTCGGGCAGTTGTTGCTGAAGTTTCCGGATCAGCAGATGGCGGTAGGTCATGCTGGATCTGACATCAATCATCCGGTCATCGGCAAAACCGAGTTTCAACAAGGCTTGCATGATATCATGATTTCCACGGTGACGGATGGTCTTGTAGCTGAGGTTATCAACCGATCCGGCCAAAGTTTTGGCCAGGGTGCTGATGTGTCCGCCGGTATTAAACCCTTCCAGGGAGTCGAGCTCCGGACGGCTCTCAAACGAAACCGGTTCGAGTCCGCTGAGGGGTTCCACATGGACCGGCTTGCCATGTTCCACAGCGAGGACCGGCGGAAGGTGTTCATTCAGAAACCCTTCGGCGGAGAAACTCAGGTGGTGATAGAGCGGAGGACGGGGATTAAGCGGAAGTCCGCTGCTCAAAATACGGATGGAATGTACGCTGTCAAATTTCTTAAATCCGTTATAGGCGATGATATTGAGGAGGCCGGGCGCCAGTCCGCAGTTGGGCAGGACAAACGATCGGTTCCGGGATGCGCGTTCGTCAAGTTCCAGCTGTTTTTCAAAGACCTGATCGCTGCCGCCGAGGTCCAGGAAGTGGGCTCCGTTATCTACGGCAATTTTGGTGAGCTCCAGGTTGAACTGGGGCGGCAGTGCGGAAATGATGATGGTTACATCCTTGACAAGCGTGACGATCGATGAGTACTCCTCCATGCCGACCCGGAAGGTTCGTAATTTTGACGCTGCGGGGTGTTTGGCGGTCCGTGATTTCAGTTCCTCGAGGGCATTTCCATTGCGATCAAGAACCATGATGGAGGTGACGGACTCCTGGTCGAGGAGAATGCGGGCAAGTGCGGATCCGACGGAACCGGCACCGATGATGGCAATTTTCATAATAATCCGGAATAGTTGATGAAAGAGGTAAATGTGTTATACCGGTCGCTGACAGGTAACCGGACAGCGAACATTGCTTTTCCGGTTTTGAGCGGCGGATCGGCAGACACGTTCGAAAAGATACTAAATAACGACGGGAAAGTTCAGTTTTCATTACAAGAAACCATCGATCCGTACGTTATTATATTGTTATTTGGGCAGTCAATAGGTACCTTTGGGTGATTGACTGTCTGATGGCAGTTGTTTGCTTGAAGATCGGCATCAGGCCGTTGAATGTGGAGCTCCAAAAGGGGGTGACATGGCTTCGACGGGGTGATCGTGATCACAAGTGGCATGCCGAGTTTCCATCACGGATATCTCGTAAAAAAATCGGTGGTACTTTAAATGTAAATGCTGAAAATACTCAGTTCCGAATGGCCGCCTAACAGCGCTATTCCGTCCTCTTAATGGCCTGCTTGCCGGCTGTTTCTGAGGGCGCCAAACTTTGGCAAGCTGGTGTACCGTCCTGACCGGTGGCGGTGCGCGAGACTTTATCCGGTCTGGCCTGAAGATTGCCTTGTTGCCCGGCGACCCTTCAGGTGAGATACATAGGGTAACTAAGCATGTAGAAGCTTGATGGGACGTCGCTTCGGACCCGGGTTCAATTCCCGGCACCTCCACAAAAAACAAAATCAGGGCCTGCAGACATTGCGTTTGCAGGCCCTTTTTTTATGAGGAACTTCTAATTGATTATCGGGGGTATGACGTTGGTATTATGGAGAAAAATGACCACTTTTACAGAAGTGGGGAGTATTTATTAAAAATACCAGGTGCAAAGAGAGAACATATGTCCATACTTTTGAAGTCGTCGTTGAAAACCATAGCCAGGTTCGCCAAAGGCTATCTCTATGAAGGATTTCACGAAAAACACGCCAGGGAAGCGGCCGGTATTCTAAAAGGAATCGAACATCAGAGGGGCAACATTCAAAATCATGACAAAAAGCGGTGTGATGAGTATGCCACCGAGGTATTGGGGCATAAACACTTCGCACCCTGGCTTTATGTCTATACGGTCATATCAGGTCAATTCAAAGAGGGCTGGATTCCCGACAACTACTACGCTTCGGTTGTTGTTCCAAAAATTAAGGGGGAATATGGGAAAATGTCATCTTTGAATACGCTGAACACCGCCTTGTTTCAGAGTGATTCTTTTCCTGACGTGCTTTCGTATGCCAATGGCGTTTTTTTTGATAAGAAATACCAATTCGTGCCAAAGGAAGATGCTGAAAGTGTAATCTTTGGTGATCAGGACCGGGCCGTATTTAAACTGGATTCGTCTCTTCAAGGGAAAGGAATCCATATCGTCACACGCGATACCTTCCGCACAGATCACATTCAAAAGCTTGGGAATGGTATATTTCAGCGTTATATAAATCAGCATGGCGTATTTGAAAAGTTTACAAAAGACTCCGTAGCAACTTTGAGAATTACCACCATGTACGAGGATAATGGCGAAGTATCTGTACGGGCCAGTTATCTGCGATTTGGCACCGGAGATGATACATACGTGAAATCAAAGACACATATCAGGGTGCCCATAGATGTGAAAACGGGAACTTTTTACGATGTTGGCTATACGGCTGACTGGAACATGGTAAAAAAACACCCTACCAGCAAGTTACCGTTTGCCGGCAACCGTATTCCAAATTTCAAATCGTGCATTGACACCGTGAAAAAACTCCACCGAAAGGTGCCTTTTACCAGATGTGTTGGCTGGGATATCTCTGTTGATATCGAAGAGAATGTGCAAATCATTGAGTGGAATGCCGGTCATAACGGCATTAAATTCAGCGAGCCGATTCAGGGTCCTTGCTTTGCTGACCTGGGCTGGGAGAAACTGGCTAAGGAGCCCGACAGAAAAGGTAAGTGAACCGGTACTGTTCGCAACATCAGAACTGTAAGGACACCTGAAGGATTTGCAACGGATTTATTGGGAGGTTTACTCCGGATGTCGTAATTTTACCCCGGTTGATATTATTTCATTTCCACCCGGAACACTCCGGGTTCCCGTTATTATCCAGTTCAAAGAATCCTGTCCAAAATATCCTGTCCAACAGCAACCTGACCCGGTCCGGTTTACCCGGACACCGTCCCAATTATTACTGAATTCTTCTCATGGAGTTTGTAAACGATCATTTTGCCATAGTTCATATCCTTAATCAGTACTGGCTCACCCTGCTGCTGGTTATCTCCATGGTACTGATCTCCCGCACATTTGTGGCCGGAACCCGCTACTCCCCGATTCTCATCATCGTTGTATTCGGACTGATTATGGGGTATGTGATGGTGAGTACCGGTCTGGCAACACCCGGCCTGCCGGAATTTCCGATTATTGAGCTGACCAGCAGGGTCACCATCACCGCGCTGATGGCCTCGTTTTTTGTCGGCGGACAGGAGATCCGTAAAATTTTTGCCAATGAGCGTATCAATCCCGAGGAGATGGTGGTCCCGTCATCCAAGGAGCTGTTTCTCGGCACCAAAGCCACCCAGTTCATGTTCCTGGTGCGCGGCTTTTTTATACTGACCGGAATCGAAGCGCTTAAGCGGCTGGTCACCGGGTACTCCACCGGCGAACCGCTGGATCACTTCTATCCGCTCCTGGGCTACATCGGACTGGTCGCATCCGTTATCCTGATCGACCATCGCGCGAAAATCACCAACAAGGCGGTCTATATCCGCAAAGGTATCTTTGAAACGGGCATGATCATCCTGCTGCTGACCGCCGCATTTCATATCGCCGCCTGGATTCGCCCGGCCATTGCCCTGCCCGAAATCTTTTTTGCCATGATCCTCTCGGTAGCGCTGGGCATGATCCTGGTCCGGTGGCAGTTCGGCCCTACCATCCGTTCGCTGCTTTTCGCCGGAATCCCCATTGTCCTGGCGGCCAATTTTATGGTAGGCGGGTCACGCATTGCCGAAGCATTTCAACTGACCGGCATGACCTCCGTGCTCTCCTTCGGGTTTTTCGGACAGCTGCTCTGGATGTTCGGCGGCCTGTCGATTCTTATCTTTTTTGGGATGGCCAACAACATCCGCAATCTGGCTCCCGGAATGGCGGGTTCACTCTCGCATTCGGGCCTGACCGGTGCCTGTACCGCCGGTGATCTCGGGCCACAGGCAGCTGTGCGTGCGCCCATCATGATCAACATTCCGTTTATTGGACACATTTTTGTGTTTTCGATTCTTGCCGCCAGTGCCACCGCCGGGAAATTGCTGATTCCCTACACATTGATGGTGGTGATCGCCGGGTTGATCCTGACATTTTTTGCCCTGCGGATTTTGCGCGGAGCTTCAGGTGTGGAAAATCTGGAAATTCGCGGGCTGATGGTTTTTTCGCTTGGATGGCAGTTGGTGGCCGTTTTCGGGGGGTTGCTGCTGCTCGATATCTCCGGTATGTCCCTGGGTGATGCCGTGATGGCCAACGCATCCGCCATATCCCACTTCGGACTCTTTGCCGCCATTCAGGAGGGGATGTTTGGCCCCGAGGCTGCGGGCATGATCGCGTTCGTATTTGCGATGCCATTCCTTGTACATCCGCTGGTATTCGGGATTTTCGGGAAAGCTGCCGAAAACGAGGGGGTGATGCCGGCCCGGATCGTCTATGTGCTGGCCCTGATTGGTGTGATTGGCGTATTGTATGCGATGTTATTTTAGGCCTCTGCACCGGTAATACGGCAAACGGGTCAGATATCAGGCTTTGCTGCTTTGCCGGGAAAAGGTATCGTTTTAAGCGATCCCAATTGACGATCGACACTGCTACGGTTTAAAAGTAAGGCGCTATTTTTTGATGAGATACCAGAACATTGTAAGTTATTTAAATTGTGGATAAATATTACCACCAAACCTTATTAAAATGGATCTATGAAGAAAAAAGTTCAACTACTGACCATCATTGCGGCTGTTCTGTTTCAACCGGTATCAAGCAGTGTATTTGCAGGTGCGGCAGGTGGGAGTGACGTAAATGAAACGCTGGGGCTCATGCTCACCTGGCAGCAGGATCCCACCACCACCATGACCATTGACTGGCATACCCATGACTATGATGGAACAGTGGCTGTGGAGTACAAAAAAGTTGGTGACAGTCAATGGATGAGTGAAACAGCCGAAAAAAGGCCCTTTCCTTTTTCTGAGTGGGTAATAAACCGGGCTGAGTTGACCGGGCTTGAAGCGGGTACCGAATATCGCTTTCGTTTCCATGAGGATTCCGGGTACCGCAAATTCCGAACCATGCCCGAGAATGCCAATGAACCGATCCGCTTTGCGACCGGCGGTGATGTTCGCCATACCCGGCATATGATGGAGTTGACCAATCGACAGGCGGCAGCTTACAAGCCCGATTTCATTGTTTGGGGCGGTGATCTTGCCTATGCCGATGGCCTTGAGGAGCGACTCTACCGCTGGCACGAATACCTGGAAGTGATGATGAATACTCTGATCACCAATGAGAAGCGTGTCATCCCGGTTCTGGCAGGCATTGGTAATCACGAGGTGCGCGGCTATCACTACAGCAATGATGACCATGAAACCAGAGAAGGGATTCCTCCCTACACCCAGACTGATGAATCCCGCCGGCAGATCGCTCCCTATTATTTTGATCTGTTTGCATTTCCGGGGCAGCCTGGGTACGGGGTCCTGGATTTCGGTGAGTACATGTCCATTATTCTGCTGGATACGGAGCACGCCAATCCCATTGAGGGGGAACAGACGGAGTGGTTGGAGTCGGTTTTGGAAGAGCGTAAGGGTATCCCGCATATTTTCCCGAACTATCACATTCCGGCCTGGCCTTCGGTTCGCGAACCTGATGGAAGCAATCCGAAACTGATTCGTGAGAACTGGATCCCGCTGTTCCAGGAAGCCGGAGTGCGGGTGGCTTTTGAGAATCATGACCACGCCTACAAGCGTACGTATCCGTTACGTGATGGCGAAATTGATCCGAACGGAATCGTCTATATCGGTGATGGCGCCTGGGGTGTCTATACCCGTCCGATCGGCGGGGGGGATGATCCTGATTTTTGGGCTTATCACGGTAAAAATCCCTGGTACCTGAAGCGTGCGTCCGATGAGCGCCATTTTATAATCGGTACAATTCACGGGCCGCATCAGCACTTTCTCATGGTCAATGAGGATGGAGTGATTATCGATGAGTACCCCCGTACCCCACATCTGGACGTTGACAGGATGAACCTTGCGGAACCCTGGAACCTTCCGCGCCAGTAAGGCCAGCAGAAACCGGATTGACGGACGGGCTCACGTTTCGAAGCTTTTTGTGCATAAATCAATATCCATCAGATCAGAGGGAATCAACACTTTTTAATTCTCATCGTATAGAATAGTATGAAGAATGCGAACAGTCATTTTGCCCGGACACCCAAACCGCAAGATTATATGGGGGGCTTGCTCTGCCTGTCGTTGATTTTATTGTTTGGATGCAATCCCTTTGGCGCATCGCAGGAGCGTGGTACCGAAACAGAAATACCCGAAGAGGGGTTGTCATTATCATTTTCGGAGTGGGTAGATCAACAGCAAGAACCGGGCCCCGACAATCGGCCGGGACGCCGATTTTTCTGAATTCAGCGATGACATTTTTTACCGCCGGCCTGATAATTCGTTCTATTTCCGGTGTGGTACATTGACCGGGATGTCCTGGTTGTGCGGGGATTTCCATGATCGGATGCTGGAGGAATTGGCCGTTACCCCGTTTGAGTTTCCGGATGACGGAACCATACCGTATCCTGAAAAAAGCAGCGGAAACTGGCACAATGATCCGACCCGGTTCTATCGCTACGACGATGTTGACGCGTTTCACCGTGCGGGAGACCTGCTGGAATCGTTTGTCAGAGAGCATGTTGGAGAGACCCGGGGAAACTCCCTTTCGATAACCAACTGGCTCGATGAATCCTATCGCTCCTGGATGATACTGAATGATTAAGGCAGCTCATCCTCAGTAGCGGTTACTGACGGCAGGCGGAAATGTTCCCGGCATCTGATCCTGTGGACCCGAATCCGTGAACGGTTCATATCAAAAAAAAGGACACACCGACGATGCGGCATGCCCTTTTATATCCCTGTAACAAAAAACGAAACTATTTGATAAGTGTCATCACCCGGGTTTGAATATGCTGACCGGCGGTCAGGCGGTACATATAGGCTCCGGATGAGAGGTTGCTGCCATCAAAGGTGTATGTATGCTGGCCGGCGGACTGATGCTCCTGGTTTACCAGCGTTTGGACTCTTTGGCCCAGTGCGTTGTACACTTCCAGTGTTACCTGGCTGGACTGGTCGAGGTTGTAACGGATCTGCGTTGTTGGATTGAAGGGGTTCGGGTAATTCTGGTGCAGTTCGATAGATGCCGGATGGTCAACCGCGATATCATCAGCTGATGTCGGTTCTGGCTCAACACCCCACGTATCTTGGACAACCATGTCTTCCGTGACGTTGACTATGCGATTGGGATCACCGTCCCATTCTCCGGCATCCCAATCGGGTTCATCTTCAATCATAAAGTATTTGTACTCATATTCATCACCACTCAGTATGAGCGTGATGGTATAAATATCGGCATCATCTTCATGAGCTTCCATGACAAAGTTCGGATCAGATCCGGGTTCAGCCCAACCGGCCATCGAACCGGTGATGAAGATATCGTGTACTTCCGAATCAAAATCTACCACACCTGCAAGATTAACATTGAAAGTTACAATGAAAGGGGTGTCACCCCAAACGTCGTTCACTTCCATATCACCAGAGACGCGCACTTCGCGATTGGGGTCACCGTCCCATTCCCCGGCATCCCAATTGGGTTCATCTTCAATCAGAAAGTACTTGTATTGATGAACGCCAGCTTCAACGTTGATGGTAATGGTATAGATGTCGGCATCATCATCATGTGGAGCCAGTACGAAATCGGGGTTTTCTCCCGGCTCTGCCCAGCCGGTCATGGAACCGGTTACATAGACGCTGTAGACATCGGGATCGAAGTCTTCGGCTTCCGACATGTCCACGTTGAACGTCACTTCATATTCATCTCCGTGCTCATCGGCAACCTGGTCATTGGCCCAGGCGTATCCGCCTGTCAGACCGAACCCAATCACCAATACAGCACATATTCGCAGTAATTTTGTACTCATTGTAGTATCCTCGTTTTAATTTTTATTGTACGTCATATCACCTATGACTGGTCCCTTGGTCACCTGTAATACCTGATCAGGCTGCCAGGTTCTGCAAGCCATAAAGACACGCCGTAATGTAAGCGCTTACTTTAATGTAATTAAAAAAGGGACATTATATCAAATAGAATTTTGGAATCGGTTTTCTGTTGTCTGTGTCGTGGTTCCCCCCCCTGAAAGGTATGTTAACGGCGAATAGCGTGGGAGGTGATGGATCCTGGCGTGAAAAAATGATGAGCGGTTCGTTGTTGCCTGTTTTAAAATTCGATCACTCCGTATGATATAAACTCCCCGCGAGCCCTGTGCGCAAAAAACGCTCAGCACTCGTTTTTGACGGTAATTTGTCTTATTTTTAGCCGTTTCCGCACTGCTATCTAATCTATTGTTTTAGTACATGTTCAACCGAACCGAGGAAGAGGAGCGCCAATACCTCGAAACCATTATTGATAAGCTCGACGACGCCATCGATCAGGTAGATGAAAACGTCAATCGGTATTCCAAAGAGCTGCAGGAGCACAAAAGCTATCTCTGGGAGAACAAAACGGGGATGGATGCCGCCGAAAAAGGTTCCATGCGGGAATCAATCACTTCCAAAGCCGTATCGGGAGAAGCCGCGGTAGCCCTCAAGACCCGATTGCGAAAGCTCATGAAATCGACAAAAGCATGCTCTATATCGCATGCACCCGTGCTATGCATCGCCTGAGTCTCACGCATACCGGCAAGCGTACCCCGTTCCTGAATTTTGAGTGATACAGCAGATAATTAGTCAGGAAATGGTTCAGAAAAATCAGTATATTACTTTGCTGTAGAATTCAGGGCGATTCCGGCGTTCGTGCCGGAAAATCAGGAACTGACGCCGCCCGCATCCAACCGATGTATTCCCATTGTTTCTGAATTCCAACCTCGACCCATTAACAGGGACAGGGTGCCGTGAGACGCAAGACCGCAATCCGGCATACCACCCCGGAGCCTTTTTTTATGCACCAACCTATTCGAAACATCGCCATTATCGCCCACGTTGATCATGGCAAGACCACCCTTGTTGACCAAATGCTCATGCAGAGCGGTACATTCCGTGAAAATCAGGAGGTGGCCGAACGGATGATGGATTCCAACGCGATTGAGCGTGAGCGCGGCATTACCATCATGGCGAAAAATACCGCTGTGAACTGGCATGGAACCAAAATTAATATCGTCGACACTCCGGGTCACGCCGATTTCGGTGGCGAAGTGGAGCGTATTCTCAAGATGGTCAACGGCGTGATTCTGTTGGTGGATGCCGCCGAAGGCCCACTTCCGCAGACCCGTTTTGTGCTGCGAAAATCACTCGCGCTCGGTTATCGCCCGATCGTGCTGATCAATAAAATTGACCGGCATGATGCGCGCCCCGACGAAGTCGTTAACGAAGTGTTCGATCTGTTTGTCAGTCTCGACGCCACCGATGAACAGCTCGATTTCCCCGTACTGTTCGCGGTCGGGCTCAAAGGATTTGCGCGCAAGGAACTATCCGATACCAACGAAGATCTTAAACCGCTGTTTGACCTCATCATCGACCATGTTCCCGAACCCGAGCGACCCGTCGAGGAACCGTTCAAAATGCTGGTCTCCAATGTCGAGTGGAACGACTATGTCGGACGTATTGCCATTGGCCGCATTGAGCAGGGAGTTATTGAGAGAAATCAGCCGATTCTGCTGCTTAACCGAAATGGGGAAGTAAAAGAGAAATCGCGCATCACCAAACTGTTTACCTATGCCGGCCTTGACAAGGTGCCGGTAGACCGCGTGGAGGCGGGTGATATTGTCGCCCTGGCCGGTTACGAAAACACCGATATCGGCGATTCGCTGGCCTCCGAAAGTGATCCGACCCCCGTCCCGTATTACGATATCGATAAGCCGACCATCGCGATGTATTTCCGTGTGAACGACTCCCCGTTTGCCGGACTGGAGGGGAAATTTGTCACCTCCAACATGATTAAGGACCGGCTTATGAAAGAGATCCGGACCAATGTCTCCCTCAAAGTGGATACGACCGAGAATCCCGATATTTTCAAGGTTTCCGGTCGCGGTGAGCTTCAGCTGGCCATTCTCATCGAAACCATGCGTCGTGAGGGTTACGAATTTGCCGTATCGCGCCCCGAGGTTCTGATGCAGGAGATCGACGGTGTTATGCATGAGCCGGTAGAGGAGGTCATCATTACGGTCGAAGAGGCGTACAGCAGCCGGGTTATTGAAATTCTGATGATGCGCAAAGGCACGATGATCACCATGTCCCAGGAGATGGAGATGACCCGCCTGGCGTTTCGAGTGCCGTCACGCGGCCTGATCGGCTTTCGTGGTGACATTATGACCGAAACCCGCGGTACAGCCATGATTCATCAGCAATTTGATGCCTACGAGCCATACAAAGGCGATATTTCCGGGCGTACAAACGGTGTGATTATTGCACTGGAAAACGGAAACGTCACCCATTATGCATTGGAAGGACTTCAGGACCGCGGACAGTTTATCGTTGAACCGGGCGATCCGGTCTATATGGGCCAGGTCGTCGGAATCAACAACCGTACCGACGACATGATTGTCAACGTGGTCAAGAAAAAGAACCTGACCAACCACCGAGCATCTCAAAGTGCAGACGCCATCAAAATTGCGATCGCAAAAAAACTGAGTCTTGAGCAGTTTATGGAGTTTATCGACGATGACGAACTGCTGGAGGTAACTCCCCAAAGCTTCCGTGTGCGCAAGAAATACCGGGATCCGAACGAGCGCAAACGTATGTCCTGATATACAAAAAATTGATAATCACATACGGTTTGTGTTATGTTTGAGCGTTATGAATAATCCATTGATTGCGTAACCGTTACAGATACTGCGTTTCTGCCGGACTTCCGTCACGAAACGGATACCTTAATCACATACATTTTTTGTAACTCCATTTGATATTGTATTACGATTAGTTACTGATTTATGCCATTATGCTAAAAATTTGTTGCTTCCCCTTACCGTCTTTAACCATCAGGTTGGTACTGACGAGCCTGTTTTTGGTCACGGCTGGAATGTTCAGCTCAGCCTCTTTCGGATACGGTAACATGGCCTCATCAAACATACAGCAGGAGGACGAGGTCCTCATTCATCACTGGAATTTCAATGAGATCGCAAACGACTCAAATTTCACGATCGCCTCTCCGGAGTTGCTGCATGTCACCAGCCGGGCTTACGGAGCCTACCTCCAATACGACGGCGCCCGGTGGGACCGGGTAAATGAACCTACCAATATCAACGCCCGGGAGAATCCCTATATCGGGGATGACGATCGTGCTCTGAGGCTGCGCAATCCGGCCGGCGATTTTTACCTGGCTTTGCCAACTACCGGGTATCGTAATGTCGTATTCCGGTATGCTGTAACCCGCACCTCCAGCGGAGCAACAGCGCACACGGTTGCTTATTCGGTCGATGGCGGCGAAAATTTCACCGACGACGGCCTTTCAGAGAGCCTGGTGTCGGTCAGCGAGGATCATTATAATCTGGTTCAGTTTGATTTCACCGGTCTGGAAGGGGTAGATGACAATTCCGATTTCATGATCCGGATCTCCATGACCGGCGAGGGATCCGAACCCGAAAACACAGATGGAAATCAGCGGTTCAACAATATCACACTTGATGGGGAGCGAATCGAAGATGATATGGACCGAATCCTTGTACACCATTGGAAGTTTGATGATATTCCGAATCCTGATGATCCGGATGGGGGATGTTTCAGTTTCCCGAGAGGACTGGCCATCGGTGTCGGTGGTATTCTGGGCGGATACACCACCATTGACGGGGAAGAAGATGCAAGGGCATCACTCCGGTATGACGGACTGGATGATTGTCATGGATGGGACCGTGTAAATGATCCGACCCCCATCAATGCCCGTACCGAACCATATGAGGAAGAAGATGACCGCGCGCTCAGGCTCCGGAATCCGGCAAGTCCGTTTACATTGCAGCTCCCGACCACCTACTACACCGATATCGTTTTCCGGTATGCGGTGAAGCGCACTTCCAACGGTGCGCAGGAACAGCAGATAGCCTATACGCTGGACGGGGAGACGTTTACCTCCGAAGGAGTGGCACATGAGTCATACCGTGTGGGTGAGGGGTTTGTGCTTCACGAGCTGGATTTCTCCGGCATGGAAGAGGTGAATGAAAATCCGGATTTTGCTATCCGGATTACCGGTACCGGCCCGGGATCTGAACCGGAAAACATGGATGGAAACCAGCGATACAACCACATCACACTGGAGGGCAAACCGACCTATACTTCCGCGGAACCGGGACCGTCTGAAGTGCCCGATGCGGTAAGGCTGGAACAGAACTATCCGAATCCGTTCAACCCGTCTACACAGATTCGGTTCACTTTGCCCGAGCAGCAGCACGTAACCCTTGAAGTGTTTGATATCACCGGACGTCATGTCCAGACGCTCATTGACCGCACAATGTCACGCGGTGAGCATCTGGCAACGTTTGAGCCCGGCAATAATCTCTCCAGCGGGATCTATCTGTACCGTCTGCAGGCCGGCGATCAGGTATTTACACGCCGGATGACATTTCTGAAATAGGATCCGCTGAACCGGTACATTACTTCAGCAAGCCCTGCGGGAAGTGTGGCCTGAGAAACGTGATATACGTAATCTGATACACCGGTTTCTAATCCGTATCCATAAACCGGTAGTATTCAATACCTTCGATAATGCCGGCGGCATAGTTGCTGTCGGCAAAGTACACACGTTTGTTACCCCGCAGACGCTCAATTTCCGGACTGTGATTGCCGACAACAATGGCCAGCCGTTTGCCGTAGAGCATCTCGTAATCGTTGCCTGAGTCGCCGGAGACCAATGTTTTTTCGGGCGGAATGCCCCATTTTTTCCCGAGATACTGGATGGCCCGACCTTTGGAGGCGCGTTGCGGAAGGATATCCAGATAGGCGCCATGCGAGTAGATAAGCTGATAACGGAGCTTTTTCTCGGTCAGGCGCTGATGGATCATGGCGATATGATCATCGTTGGGATCCATATTGTAACTTATTTTGAAATCCCGTTCGCCGTCCCGTTTTTGCAGATACAGAAAATCCAGGTCATCAAGGACCTCTTTGATGCGATCCGGTTTCCACTGATAGGAGATGTGATTGCGCCATCCGGAATCCTGGCTCAGATTTTTCAGGTCCGGCCCGTAATAGATTTCGGTTCCGACCGAAGAGATGATCACATCCGGTGTCGGTATCTCTTTCTCTTTCAGGATCTCCTCGACCAGTTCCAGGCTGCGCCCGGTTGCAACCCCGAATCCGATGGCACCACGATTCCGCTCCATGATCTCAATAAAAGATGCAAGCGATTCATCATCTCCGACCAGGGTATCGTCGATATCGGTGATGAGCATCTTGTCCAGGTCAGCAAAACGCCATCCTGGTGCTTCGGTCAGTCCGTGAATTTTCGTCGATTTGTTATGATCACCAATCACATTATCCACCGATTTCAGGAAACTGTCCGCATGGGCGGTCCATGAATAGTGCTCCCGTACTCCGTTCACACCGTTGTTGGAGTAGTCCCGCCACTTCTCCTGGTCGATCAATACCGATTTAATCGACTCTCCCAGGGCATCGGAATCGCTGGTATCTGCAAGAACACCGTTTTTGCAATTCTTGACAATATCCTGCGGGCCGCCGTCATCGGGCCCCACAATCGGAACCCCCGCCGAAGCCGCTTCAATCAGGGTGATACCAAACGGTTCAGAAAAAGCGGAGTTGACAAACACCCCCTGGCGATCCGCGGCCATACGGAAGAGCTCCGGGACCTCGTTGGTCGGGTCATGCTTCTTCGGCAGAGCCATTTTTCCGTAGAGATCGTACTTGTCCATCAGCAGCAGCATCTCGGTGAGCACCTCTTTCTCGTTATCATCGAGATTGTCGATATCTTTGCGGATACCCGCAAAAACGGCGAGGTTGGCGATCGCCTGCAGCTCTTTGTTTTCACCAAAAGCGGTGATCAGGCCCTGGATATTTTTCCGGCTGTCGGGCCGGCAAATGGTCAGAATCAGCGGCTTGTCGCTGTTGTAAAAGAAGCGGTCGAATTCCCGTTCCATTTTGTCTCGTGCCTGAATATACGACTCCGGTTTTTGGAACTTTTCATCGTGATCGTAGTAGTAGGGATAAAATTTATCAACATCAATGCCCGGCGGAATGACCGTAAATGACGCTTTGTCACAGTTTTCGTAGAGCTTGTACTGTTTTTCAATTTCGTGGTTGGTACTGACAATCACATGCGCCGCTGTGCGGAGGACATCTTCCTCGGCTTTGATCCGGGTACTGATATTGAACTTCTCGTCCATCTGCTTTTCGGTCAAACCTTTGTTGGAGAGCGAGTTCTTTTTCGAGCGTCCGAGTGAGTGGCCGGTAAATACATAAGGTATCCCCATCAGCTTTGACAACTGCCGTGCCACATATCCGGCATCTGCGTAATGGCCGTGCAGCAGGTCCGGTGTTATTTTCTCCTTTTTATTAAACTGAACGACATTATCCACGTATTCGGAGAGATGGGGCCAGAGAAGTTCTTTGCGCATATACCTCTTTCCGCCGCAGCGAATGCGGACAATACGTGCGTTTTCGCTGAGCTCTTCGACCGGTTTTTTGTAATTGTCACTCACACGTTTATCGTCGATCAGCCTCGTGAACAGATCCACCTGCTTGACCCGGTCCAGATCACCCAGAGCTTTTGCCAATTCCACGACATATTTGGTCTGTCCACCGGTATCGGCATCTCGTCCCAATTCCAGGTTTTCACCCCGGATCAGTCCATGTATGCTAAAAAGCTGTAAATGAAGTTCGTTACTTCTGTTTTCAACACGATTCTCCTGATTTTTCTGCTTTGATTTCATCAAAACGCAAATAGTTGGTTAGGATTGACGGCTAAATATGTATGGCGATATTTGTGTTGTGCCTAATATATTATATACCAGGCTAAATAACACATCATTTATACGGTCAGCCGATTAATTTCCATAAGCATCTTCGTCGGTATCATCGTGGATATCCGGGTGTTTCGAATAATGCTTGGTGAACTCGGCATGGTCCGATGGAACCACTTTTGATCCGTGGCGCATGGTGTAGATATAGGTGAATTCCGCACCGAGGAAAAAAACCATGGCATTGTAGTAAACCCAGATAAGAAATACGACAAAGGATCCGGCAGCACCATAAGTGGAGTTGGCGGCATTATCCATATATATCCCGATCAGATATCGGCCGAACAGAAAGAGCAGGGCCGTGACGACCGCACCGATAGCGACATCAGACCATTGGATACGAATATCAGGCAGGAGTTTGAAGATGATCCCGAAAAGAACCACCAGAACCAGGAACGAGAACAGGGTATTGAGGTTGGACCAAATTTCAATTCCGCCGGGAATGATGGGATCGATGTGCGTTTCAAGTATATTTAAAATGAACCCCATCATCATGGATAACACAAATAAGCTGGCAAGGATAAATATAAGTGACAGGGCTATCAGCCGGTTGATGATGAAACGCTTGAAACTGCTGTCTTCCTCCTTGACGGTCACATTCCAGATATTGTTAAGTGACGTTTTCAACTGGGTGATGATGGTGGTTGCCATAAAAAGAATAAAGGCCAGACTGACGGCTGTAGCAATGATTCCCGACCGCGGTTCATAGGCGTCAAGGACAAAATTTTGCAGGGTTCGTGCCAGATCGGCCCCCATGAGCTGCGACATATACTCCTCAAGCTGCCCGGTAGTTGCCGATTCACCAAAGATAAAACCGACGACGGCTACGAGGATAATCAGCAGGGGCGCAATGGAAAAAATGGTATAAAATGCCAATGCCGCTCCATAGGTAGGAATGTTGTCATCCATCCAGTCACGCAGTGTTTGCCGGATGACAATATAGACCTCCGAAAGGATATGCCTGGTTCGTTTGAAAACATGATCTCTCATAATACCGAAATTATCGCTTTGGTTTCCCGTGCCGCCTGCGCTATTTCTGCCATGGTATTGTATCCGTGTGTGGCAAACCGCAGCTTTCTGTCACGGACCGAGAGGAATATCCCCCGGTCCCGAAACGTGGTTTCCAGGTCGGAAAAATCATGTACAGCGGTGTTTTCCTCTGAGGGGTGTCCGGTTGTTTCATTGACGCTTGTTCGTTCTGCTGTCGCATCATCACTATTGAGATCAACGGATGACGCACCCTCACCATTCCCGGCATCCGGTAACCTGAATGTAATGATACCGGACTGATGCACCTCGTCAGCGGTGGTGAATGTCTGCATCCCGAACGCCTCCAGTTCGTGACGAAGTTTCCGGTTGCAGGCCAGTACGTGCGCATACATTCGTTCGATGCCGGTTTCCAGCAACAGTCCGATCGACGCGTTGAGGCCATACACCCCGGGGATATTGACAACACCGCCCTCCAATCGCTGCGCTTCGGCGCGAAGCGGCTGATCGTAGTTGAAAAGATCCCACGGTTCCTCGACGGAGAGCCATCCGGGATCGGGGGTTTTCAGTGCGCGGTTGAGCCGTTCCGAGAGATAAAGAAATCCGATGCCGGTGGGTGCCATCAGCCATTTCAGGCCACCGGTGGCGAACGCGTCGACCCCCCATTGTTGCACATCCACCGGAACGATGCCCGCCGCCTGAATTCCGTCGACCACAAACCAGATCTCATGCTTACGGCAAAGCGCGCCGATCGCTTCCATGTCCGCCCGGTATCCGCTGAGAAACTGTACGGCGCTGATGGCGATCATTTTCGTTTTTGGTGTGATAGCGGCCTCGATCCGGACGACCGGCACCGTGCCGTCATCAGCATCAACAAAAACACACCGTACGCCCTGTGACTCCAGTTTCTTGTACGGGTAGATGTTGGATGGGAACTCGATGGTGTTGAGAATGACCTCGTCGCCGGCCTGCCAGTCGAGCCCGGAGGTGACCCGGTTGAGTCCTTCCGAGGTGTTGCCGATGAAGGCGATTTGCCGCGTGTCGCCGGCGTTGATCAGTTCGCAGATTCGTTCACGGCATTGTTCGATGATTTTGATGTCTTTGGCAAATGGCATCATCATGCCGTTGTGGCGCTCTCCGAGGTGATCGTTGATCGCTTCTACGGTTACACGTGCCAGGGGTGACTGCGCCGCGTGGTTGAAATAGCAGATTCCGCGTTCCGTGTGCGGAAACTGATCCCGGAATCGACGGAGGTTTTCGTCGGTGATGACATCGCTGCTCATGACGGATCGTTTTTGCTGGGATGATGTAACTGTTTGTGCTCCCGGCAATATAACTTATGGCCGTGAAATACTCATCACACAGATGCTGCCGCTTTTGTCATCGGAAAATGCAATCCGGCGGCCGTCGGGTGACACGGTTGGATGCAGGGCGATCAGGTCGGTGTGCCCGGTAAGCAGCGTACGCTCACCATCCTTGACGCGAATCGTGTAGAGGTCGGATGCGGTGATGTAATGGCCGTCGTCGCTGGATACGGAGACGATGAGGTGGTTGCTGTCCGGCGTCCAGACCGGCTGTTCGCCCGGTCCCAGGTGTCGGTATTCCTGTTCCGGGAGAACGTCATCATACGGCGTTTTCCGGTGTTCACCCGGACCCGGATGTTGATGTTCCCCGGGGGATGATCCCTGCTGATCTGCCATCATCACAAACACGCCTTCTCCCATCAGCTGGAAAGCAATTTTTGTGCTGTCGGGGGAGTACGTCGCGTTGAGTGCAATCCGGTCACCGAAATCTCGTGGCAGTGCAGCGGGTTTTGCGGGCGGATCGACGGGTTCTTTCGAGAAATCCATCAGGTAGGTTTTGTTTCCGGTTTCGATATCGTATGCCACGATGGCGAAATAGCGTTCCGGTCCGTCAAAATGGGCTATTCGTGCGGTGATGGTCTTGTCGTCCGGAGCCCATTGGAACTGATAACCGGCAGATTCGGCGCCGGTGATCTGTCTGAGGTCCGATCCGTCGGGGTTGACGATCCAGATGCCCCGGTACTGGCCGGAGGTGAACGCGATTCGGGATCCTCCGGGTGACCAGACGGGGCTCATGAACATGAGGTCGTCATCCGATGCTACCTCAGACACTTCACCATTGGCAGCAAACGTATCGATTGATTTCGTATCCGACTCCGAGCAGGAGGCGGGTATCATCAGGAAAACGCACAAATGGGTCAGCAAGAATCGTGTCATGATCGATATACCGGAAGGAGGTACCCTGTATTGGGGGATCAGGATAAAAAAATGGTAAATGAGTGCTGATGTTAGCGCATTCTGCCTGCTTTTCATGATGAGACCTCCAGATATCAATCCGGTAAAGCCAATTATGTATCGTGGCAAAATAATCCTGCCCTAAGTCAGCCCGGAACGGAAGTTGCAATTCAATTATACGGTGCGTTTTCGCAGGCCGTACGGATTACAAACATCTTTCCTGAACCAATATACTAACACAGTAGAATATTTACGCTATTTTACATTTAATACGATGTACTCCGGTTGTGCTGTATCCGGATATTTTAAAAATCTGCATCCTATTACGATCCATAAAAATGACTACAACAATAGCAGGCAATGTTGATCCGGGGCATTTTTGCTGCTGCCGGAAAACATCATCGCTCAACGGTTAGGTGATAAAGTTGTTTAGGTCATTCGCTATTCCATGATTTATTTAATCAGCGTGAATTGGCGGGTTTGTTCAAAGCCATCGGCCCGCAGGCGGTAGATGTAGACACCGCTGGCCAGGTGGCCGGCATTGAAGGTGACCTGGTGGCGGCCGGCCTGTTTGTGGTCGTTAACCAGGGTGGCCACACGCCGGCCAAGGATGTTGTAGATGGTCAGTTCCACATCGCCCGGTTCAGGCAGCGCATATTCGATCACCGTGGCCGGGTTAAAGGGGTTGGGATAGTTTTGCTCCAGTGCGTACGTTTGTGGTAAATCCTTTTCATCCTCATCCGCAGAAGTAGTAACCGGTCCGGAGTTCACATAGGTACATCGGACAACTTCACCTTCGGTCAGATCAATCGTAACAGTTCCGGCTGTGAGGTCGGCAGCGATTTCCTCACCCCCCTGGCAGTTGATCTCCGATACCTTCCAATCCTCTTCATCAGGAAGCTGTTGGTTAAACTCATAGGTACCTGATGCAATACGTGCAAACGCAATCGTTTGTGATCGGTCCGAACGGTTCTCATCATCGATCAGCGTAAAGTTTTCAAGTTCTCCCGATGCGACAAAAGAAAACTCCTCATCTGTTTTTGGATCTGAATCAACGGTGATCTGAATTTTGCTTTCATCATCGCTCATCCAGTCGTCCACCTGATCTTCTGCCGTTGGTGTGATCAGCTCGATGGTATCATCGGCAAAGCGCTCATCGCCGGTAATGGCCACATCAAAAACGCAGTTATCCATCAGGATAGGGTCCTCAACTCCGTAATCGGCACAGATCTCCTCAGCTTCGGCCACCGCCGCGGGGTCCAGGTCATCGGTGGTAATATGCTGTGTGGGGATTTCCGGGTCTTCAAATGTTGACGTTCCAAACAGCGACTCCTCGTCAGTGATGCGCCAACTGTCGCCAAAATCGCGATAGAGTTCATCAAAATTGAGAGGAGGGATGAGTACCGTCCCGTCACGCATGGTAAAATCGGTTTTGATCGTTCCATCCATGGTACCGAGCAGGCCTTCAAGGTTGCCGGCGTACGTGGCTGAAAGCATCGGCTCTACCATCATACCCATGCGGGTGTTGCTCTGGCGAACGTCCACACGGGTTTCGCTATCCGGCCAATCGACCATAAAAGTACGGCCGGCGCGGGTGATGGTTCCGCCGCCTGGCAAGGCCATCGGGGCGGTGCCCATCTGCGGCAGATCGGTTGGGGCACCGTTGATTCGAAGGTCCGGCACGTTCTCAAACGACTCGCGGTTTTCCTCGAAGACGATCTCATCTCCGGCGACATTGATCGCACCTGCTGTAATGATCGTAAAGTTTTCGTAAACCGGATCGAATTGTTCGAGACGAATCTGCACCTCGGTCTCGTCGATGGTTGAGCGCGTGAGTATAAACTCCCCGACCGCCTGGAAGTCGTAGTCCATCCGGTCGAAGGTCATGAAGTGGGGATGCCCGAAGGAGCGGCTGCCGCCCTGGCAATCGTCACCAGAGCAGGTTTCGGGATCGTAATTACCTATTCCATCCGGGGGTTCGCAGTCGTTTCTAAAGTCGGTGTTCAAATCAGAATGAGCCACGTAGAGTGTGCCAAGTAGTACAGCTCCCCCGGCAATGCCTGCACAAGCTATACCACAGGCGTAAAACCCGACACCCGTCAGAATAGCACCACCGATACCAGCTGCAGCAGCTCTTTCAACATTTTGACGAATCCATGTATTTAATACTTCTTCTGGCGGAGGACCTCCGGGATCAAAGAACCCGCCCGGATCTGCTGCGCAGTCAATTGACTGCATTTCATGGGTAAATGAACTTCCTGCAGTACGTGATCCTGATAGCTCTTCTGATTTACGTTCTGTTGAATGGTTTACTTGATGTGCAGAGCTTTTTACCTTTTCAAAATCAAATTCATCATCAAATGACTGGATAAATAATCCGATAAATGTATATAAGAGTGCAGGGTCGGAGATTTCAGGGTCGCCGGTTCTTGTGAATTCGGAAGAAGATAGTGGTAAGCCTCCTATTTCTGCTTCTATAGGTTTATCAAACTGGTTGGATAATGTTGCGCTTTCATTAAATTCTGGTACGTTTATACGAAGCGATAGTGAGGCGCTGGATTCTGCCGAAACCGTGTAAAGCCAAATGGGAAGGATGATCTGTTCTTCGGTTTCATAATTTCTGTCAATAAAATCGGGATCATGATCGATATTCATATCTTCCAGGATGGCTGTGATGTCCGTGGTCAGAAACGCATCATTCAGGATTTGATAATCCAATTCTCTCGGTAGCGTGATAAACAGCAGGGCATCGTAAATATCCACACCACCGCTGTTACCAAAATTGATATTTACGGTGGTTGTTGAACCCGATTCAAGCTGGTTTGCACCTTGTATTTCGACCCACAGTTCGGGCTCTTCGCCTGCCTCGATTGAAAATACATCAGCTTGCACCACACTGATTCCTTCAGCGTCCGTCACCTCCAAATCCCATAAACCGTGCGGTTGATTAAACAGATCGAACTGAGCCTGCATCTGGCGACCGTCCATCGCCACGCTGAGCACTTCGCCCTGAATGTCAGGATAGTCATCGTGTACGAGCTTGACGGTATGGTCCTCTTCGAAGCCGTTGCCGAAAATCGTAACCGTAACGATTCCTGCATCACCCCCCCGACCGGGATGGATGGACAGCATCTCACGCTCTATCGCCGCAGTTTCGATCGCGCCAAGATCGCAGGCATCAACCTGGGGACGGGACGTACCACGCTGATCTGTTTCGATGGGATTTCCATCCAGATCAGAGCAAACGGTAACCGCATCAAACGCCGGGCTTCCCGGCATCAGCGCGATCGTTTCGGTCGGCCCATCGTGGTCCTGAAGGCCTGACGGGTCAAGCAGGGGATCGGTGCCGGGATGGCTGAAATCGGGACAACTGGCATCGCTGCTGAGATTTTCGCCGAGAGCGTTAAAGTCTCCGTTATTGTAACATTCACCACCCGAGATGCTATTTGCAACAATTGAGTTTTTAATAGAGAAGGAAGAATTGGCTTCGTTTGAGATGCCACCGCCCTCCGTGGCGATGTTTTCTGCCAGGGTAGTCGCACTTACGCCAGTCTCTCCCTCTGCGGCATTCGAAATGCCGCCACCGTTCAGTGCATAGTTGCTCCAGATGGTACTGTTACGAACAGTGAGGATACCCGCGTTGTCAATCGCCCCTCCGTCCTCCTCTGCCTCGTTCTCAGAAATGGTGCTGGCCTCAATGGTGAAGAAGTCGCGGTTTGCCAGGCCGCCCCCAAAGCCGGAGGCACTGTTACGCGCAAGGGTGCTGCGGGTCAGTTTGTTGTCGCCGCTCGCGTCACTGAAAATACCGCCTCCATCACCTTCGTTTCCAAAAGTTTCGCCAAACGCAACATTGTCGGTAATCTTACTGCTTGCAACTTGCACGAGACCCGAATTCCAGATCCCGCCTCCGTCTCCTTCAGCTTCATTTCCGGAGATCTCGCTGTTCGTGATTTCTATCCATCCCGGAAATAAAGTCTGGATACCGGCCCCATTCTCTCCTGAATTGTTTTCTGCAAATTTACTGTCCGTAATTTCCACGCTGCTCACTTGTGTACGCAGGCCACCACCGTTTCGATCGGCTGTGTTATCGAGAATACGGCTTTCATCAATGCGCAGCAGTACGCCGGTCCCGCTGTTTTCGATCCCGCCTCCGGTGCTTCCCGCCGAATTGCCTGCAACGTCGCTGTCAGTAATCGTCATGTCCGACGTACTCCGAATGCCCCCGCCCCGCAATTCGCTGATGTTATCGGAGATGGTACTCTCGATGATCCCGGCGCTGATGCCACTGTGATGCACTCCACCACCATTGAAACCGGCGATATTTGCTGACACTTCGCTATCGGTAATCAGCAGATCTCCATCGCCACGATTCCGGATGCCACCCCCATCAGAACCCGCACTGTTTACCGAAAATGTGCTGTTGATAATTTGGACGCTGCCCCCGCTATTGAGCAATCCGCCGCCCGCACGATTATCGGATAGCGTATCATCGGCACAGCCGTGGCTGATGGTGAGATGCTCCAGGGAAAGTGCTGCCACTTCGGCGACGTACAGCACGCGAAACTTATCGTCACTTGTTGTCTCATCCAGCTCACACTCCAGGTCCGGATCCCGCTGAATCGTTGCTTCCTCTCTTGCTGCCGCTTCGATCGTAATATCACTCTCAATCGCCGGCAGGCCCGTGTTGCCCTCGTGCCAGAACGGTATCCGCTCGTCCACCTCGGGCGAGAGCGTATAGGTGCCACTCACCTCGATCACCGCCGCCTCACCGGGATTCTCGTTGGCGTTTTCAATCGCGTCGATGAGCGCGGGTACGTCGCCTTCGGGAACGGTTATCACATTCTGGACCTCTTCTTCCACACTGTTGGCAGGGGCGTTGCGCGCGGATGCCTCGGCTGAGGGCTGATTGCTGAGATGTGTAATCCCCAGGCAAAGCGGTATACCAACCAGGAAGGGGAGCGTTTTTCTCGTGATCGTTGCTGTTTTGTCCGGTTTATTTGTACTTCTTTCGGATAACATCATCGCTCAACGTTTTGGTGATAAAGTTGTTCAGGCCATTCGCTTTTCCATGATTTATTTAATCAGCGTGAGCTGACGCGCCTGTTCAAAGCCGTCGGCCCTCAGGCGGTAGATATAGACACCGCTGGCCAGATGGCCGGCATCGAAGGTGACCTGGTGATGGCCGGCCTGCTTGTGGTCGTCAACCAGGGTGGCCACGCGCCGGCCCAGCATGTTGTAAACGGTTAGTTCCGTATGGGTGTCTTCCGGCAGCGAAAATTCGATTACTGTGGCCGGGTTGAATGGGTTGGGGTAGTTTTGCGAGAGTTCATAGCTCACCGGATGTCCGTCTTCAACGCTTGTGCTTGTTGCCATTCCTGTGGCAAAGGCAAATTCGCTGAAGCTATCCACCATGACAATCAGTTCGCCGTCCGCCTCGTCATATTGAGTATCCAGTGCCTCGAAGATGCCGGAACCGGCCTCTGCGCGGTGGTAGATGGTGGTGTTCTCCGGGTCGTTGATCTCCAGCTCCTCCACGTCGATACGCAAGGTAGCCTCATCGAAGTTCAGATTATCGTCAACGTCGATGACGAGCCGCTCGCCGGCGATCTCCAGCTCCTCGTCGATACCATCCGGGTTTTCCGGGGCGGAGTTGAAGCGGCTAACGGCAACCGATCCCTCACCTGATATTCCCGAGAAGGTGACACTCGCACTCGTACCCTCAAAATGAACCGGCTCGCCCTCGTTTTCATCACTTACCGTAGCGCTCTGTGAAGCAATTGGGGGTTCTTCAGCCGGGCATCCGGGAGCCAGTGCATCGCCTTCAATAGTCCAGTCGAATTCACCAATAAGATGCTGACGCGTGTCACCGGCATTGCAGTACCGGATATTTTCGGCCCCGAGCGTCACCTCGTCCTGCACGTCCTGCGCTGCCCAACCCTCAAGAATGGCATCGTAGTTGGCCGGGGAGAGGCCTGAATTGTTGAACATTGATCGCATGTTGGTGACGCTGCTCACATCCCAGCCGCCGATGTCCTGGTTGAACGATCCGGCGCCGCTGAACATCCATCCCATTTCGGTGACGTTGCTCACGTCCCAACCTCCGATGTCTTGATCGAATGACTCAGCTTGTCGAAACATACCCATCATGTCGGTAACATTGCTGACGTCCCAGTCGCTAATATCTTGGTTGAACGACTCGGCGTTGCGGAACATCGAGCGCATGGTATCGACATTGCTAACCTGCCAGCCTCCAATTTCTTGGTTGAAGGAGTTGGCACTGCGGAACATCAAACTCATATCCTTGACATTGGAGACGTCCCAACCTCCGATGTCTTGATCGAATGACTCAGCTTGCCGAAACATACCCATCATGTCGGTAACATTGCTGACGTCCCAATCGCTGAGATCCTGATCGAATGATTCGGCTTGGTTAAACATCCATTGCATGTTCTCAACGCTACTCACATCCCAGTCCCCGATATATTGGTCGAAAGAAGATGCACCGGCAAACATGCCTCTCATGTCAGATACATTACCGACGTCCCAGTCAGCAATATCGGCGTTCAGGGAAGCTGCACCTGTGAACATCCCGAACATACTTTCGACCTCGGACAGGTCGGGCGTATCATCGGCTGATACCTCCAGATTTCTTCCGTTTGTAAATGCATTTTTCATTGATGACCATGTGATGGTGCCCCACTGTTCAACATCAATGATCCTGCAATTATCCCCCCCTTCTATAAGTTCCCAATTCCATATAGTATAACCGCAGCCCACCATGCCTGGTCTTTCAATAGCATCAGAAGGGAGGGGTAAGAATTCGATTTGCCGAAAATCGCCACTGATTATAACGCGATAAGTCCCGGGCTCTGGAAAGGTGATGGTGTGCTCGTCGGTCCCGGTTTCGCTGCCTGTATTCTCCGGGTTGTCAACTTCTTCCCATTCGATAGAATAATTTGTACCCGTTCCGTGAATAAGAATTTGGTTATCAGCCGAATAACCTGTGCTGTCGGTTTGCCATACGGTAATGAACGATTCATCGTCCTCGAACCCGCATAGGGTCTCGGTTGAATTCACATCATCTATCTCTCCCAGCCATGTCTGAAACTCATCCGCTGGAGGCTCACAGAAGTCGGTGTTGTTGAACCAGAAAGTGTTCAACTCATCCAGGTTCGTAAGTTCCATCGGCAATGCCCCGGTGAGGTCGTTATCATCTATCTGGAGCAGTTCGAGGCCCGGGAGATTTCCGATCTCGGGGGGAAGCTCGCCTTCCAGCATATTTTCTGAGAGCATCAACGCCGAAAGCTCCTCAAGGCCACCGATCTGTGCGGGAATCTCCCCGGTGAGTTCATTGTCCGACAGGGTCAGCGTTTCCAGGTTCGGGAGGTCACCGATGGCATCGGGTATCGTCCCGGACAGGCTGTTCTGGTTCAGTGCCAGAAATTCGAGGTGCGTGAGATCGCCGATTTCGTCCGGCAGCTCTCCGTCCAGGTTATTGTTCCCGAGTGTGAGTCCGGTTACGAGGTCGTCTTCAACGACTACCCCGATCCACTCCTCAACGGGCAGCTCGGATAGCCAGTTATCGTTGAAACCCCAGTTATCCCCGTCAGTTGCCTCGTAAATGGCGATCAGTGCGTTGCGCTCCGCGGCCGGTACGCCATCTTCATCCACGCCTACGCCTTCGAGGGCTATCTCTGCGGGGTCGTCAAGATTGCCCGCGTTGTGACCGATCTCGATCGTGCCTTCGTGATCGCCCGCAGCGATCGGTTCAAAAAATACCCTAATTGCAAAACTTTCATCCGGCTCAAGGCTGAATGTGGCCGGATCCGGGCCTTCAACATTGAAATGTTCAACACCTGCAGCCAGCGTGACCTCACCCTCGAGCGTTCCCGAACCGATGTTCTCGATCGTGATTGTGTCGGACTCGGAACTGCCGACGAGAACGGTTCCAAAATCGATCGTTACCCTGTCGACAAACATTGCAGGGCCTTCAACGGTCACCGTTTGTGTGGTTGTGGCTGTCTCGCCCAGATCGTCTTCAACGGTTAGCGTAACCTCATACTCTCCCGATGTTTCGTAGGTATGGGTGACCTGGGGGTCATCTGATATCTCTGACGTTTCATCCCCGAAATCCCACACGTATTCAACGATCTCTGCCTCAGGTGTTGAGGATTCAGAGGCGTCAAAGGTAATTGTATCGCCGGCAGCCGGCTCACCCGGCGTGTAGGTAAAAGATGCGATCAGCTCCTCCTGGTCGCAGAGAGTCCCGGTTGAACGGACGTCATCCACCGATCCCAGCCAGCTCTGAAATGACTGTGTTCCGGGCTCACACAGATTCGTACCGTCAAAATAAAACTCCTGCATCTGATTCAGATCGGTGAGCGTCTCCGGAAGCTCCCCTTCAAGGTCGCTGTTCTGGTCCACCCTGAGGTTTTGAAGAGTCTCCAGTTCACCAAACTCTTCGGGAACTCCACCCTGAAGTTGATTACCATGCAGGTATAGGGTGGTGAGAGGTATGGCAGG
>Ga0207421_10001529_pt1 | contig 29589 bp, 20 predicted proteins | sample SodLakKL_010_SED_4_FD_187542 | JGI IMG/M metagenome (GOLD analysis project Ga0207421, IMG submission 187542) | Alkaline sediment microbial communities from Lake Tanatar, Kulunda Steppe, Russia - 8KL_010_SED (SPAdes) (version 2) | ecosystem: Environmental > Aquatic > Non-marine Saline and...
CCGCCTTGACCACTCCTTCCTCGGTGAAAAAGTGGGTCTTTAAGTTTTTTACCTCTACAAGTTTCTCCTGATTAGCCAAGAAACTCACCTGCCCTTGCTAAATATTAAGGAATTATAATAAATCAATCTCTGAGTATAAAAGTACATATTAAATTATATACAACAAAATTAAAAGAGTCAAATTTAAGAGGTCCTGAAGGTCTAGTTTTCTAAAGAGAACAGCTTTTAAGATTAAAACTCGCCATAAAGATACCTCCGGCTCTTTTCCAGCAATTCCAGAACTTCAACATTCTCTGCCAGATGACGATCTCTGGTGAGTAATTCAGGTATTATTTCCCGCGGAAAGGGATGAAGCCATTCCATAACTGCCAGTTCAAAATCTCCTCGATAGAGGCTGGCTGTATACCTCTGCCAGTTAAGCCCCCTGAGGACTGACTTAATTCCTTCTGCTTTCAGCTCTTCCCTGACCTCCTGCGCCAGTCTTCGATGTTCCTGATTTTCGTGATAATAAATCAACTCAACTTCTGCTTTGTCCTCAAGATATTTTTCACCGGATATTAAATAGATTTTGCTGTCGGAGACTGACAGCTTGCCGGCAAGAATGCTGCTTTGCTTCAATGACTGCAGGTACCTTTCCTGCTGTGAAGGGTTCAGCTGAATAAAATCATAGAGATCTTCTTCAATAGCCCTTGCTACTCCTGCTCTTCGGGGAGTAAAGACTGCTATGATGCCGGCCCTTTCCCCGTCTGCTGAAATTCTCTGCAGATTGATGGTCCTGCCGGGTTGATAGTTAATAACCCTGAGCTCGTATCGACCGGCCCTGTTGCTCTCCTGGAGAGGAGGCCGCCTTTCTCCTCTGGTTCGATGATAAAAAGCCCAGCTTTCCGGTCTGCCATCCCAGCCCCCCAGATTTTTAACTGCCTCTCGATCAACCACAGCAGCCCAGGGCACCAGATCGGAGAAAAGATAGGTCAGATTATAATCCTCTGTCGGTCTGACAACAAGCTCATCATCCTCTCGAATAAAGATTCTCTCGGTAATACTGTGGAAAACCTCCAGAGATTCTTTAGATGATAGATCCTTCGGGCTCCCATAACCTATCTTCTCTTCGACAAAACCTTCTAGGCAGCTAACTCCAAAGATCGTCTGCCAGAGATAACCGGCTCCACTCTCTGGCACATCAAGAATTAGTAATCTCAAAAGGCTGTACTTAACATCCCGGGCTTCAATCTCTCTGCCGCTGACAAATCTGTGACCAGGAGATATTTTAAAAATATATTCCTTTCTGCCCTTTTCATCCTGCTTAATATCGGGCAAATCATCTGCCAGCTGGGGTTTAATCTCCTGACTGTAATGATCATATTCAAAGAGAAAGTAATAAAGTTCTGACAGCAGATAGCCCCTGTTCTGCTCCCAGCTGTAGTGAGGATCAAGTCCGGTGAGAGGGACTGGGGCCAGGGCCTGGGAAACCCTTTCCTGAAGAGAGGGAACCTGAAAAAGAAAACCTTGATGTTTTTCAGTTTTCTGATTTTCAGGAACAGCACTTCCTGCTGAAACTAATTCATTTGTCACTGCTGCCAGCAGTAAAACCAGAATCAAAAATACAGTAAACATAGATGCCTTTAATAACTTCTCTAAAAATGGTTTGCTTCCCTTCCGCTGATCAGCCATCAGCATCATTCCTTTCTCTGCTCCTCACAAAAGATTCCAGCAGCAGCTCGGCGCTGGTAAAATTGGTGGCCAGAGGAGCATCATGAACATCACAGACTTTCAGAAGAACTGAAATTTCTGGATCGTGAGGCTGGGCTATCTGTGCTATTCTCACTGCTTATCACTCCTGCGCCTGAGCCAGTCATCCCAGGCCTTCTCAATTTTCTCTTTGAACTCTTCCCGGGTCCCATTATTATTTATTACCAGATCCGCCCTCTTCTGCTTCTCTGTTAGAGCCAGCTGGGCGTTAATTCTTCTGAGAGATTCCTCACGGCTCAGTCCATCTCTCTCTTTCAGTCTTTCAACCTGAAGTTCAAGCCGGGCAGAGATTACCCAGATTTCCTCGACCAGATTTTCCAGGCCGGCTTCAAAAAGGAGCGGAGCCTCCAGCACAGTTTTACTGCTGTTTCGGGCATTCTTAAGCTGTTTCTCAATCTCCGCAGTGATGTGAGGATGGGTGAGCTTCTCCAGCTGCTTCCGTTTATCCGGGGAAGAAAAAACTATCCTCCCGAGCTCTTTGCGGTCAATTTTACCTTCATCTGTCAGAATTGATCTGCCGAAAGAAGCTGCCACCTGAGAATAGGCTTCTCCCTCAGGTGCCAGAACCTGATGAGCTATCCTGTCGGCATCGATAATCTCTGCTCCCAGAGAAGCCAGTATTTCAGCTGCGGTGCTCTTGCCGGTTGCCAGTCCTCCGGTAAGTCCCAGAGCCATCTTTATCCTCCTCATTTGAATATAACAGTATTTTCTGCTAATATTTCGTCCAGATGCCTCTCTCTGATATAAGCTCCATCCAGAAAGACAGAGTTCTTTGCCGCCTTACCTCCTGTTATTTAATTTTATATTTTAAGGTTTTTCCTGGCAGTCCGGGCAGAAATGGGTGGAGCGGCTGGCGATCCTATCCTTGCTGATCTGACAGCTGCAGCGGGGACATTTTTCTCCATCCCTGCCGTAGACCATTAATCTTTCCTGAAAGCTGCCAGTTTCTCCCAGAGCATTAACATAATCGCTGAAGGAAGTACCGCTGTACTTTATCCCGGCCTTTAAAACCTGATCGATGCTCTGATAAAGTCTTTCAACATCATCCCGGGTGAGCTCATCTGCCGGCTGGGAAGGATGAATTCCGGCCCGGAACAGGGCTTCATCAGCATAGATATTACCGAGCCCGGCAATCTTTTTCTGATCCAGCAGCAGGGCTTTGACTGCTCTGCTGCTTCCCTTAAGGATTTCCTGGAATACTTCAGGTGAGAATTCCGGGCTTAAAGGTTCAGGCCCCAATCGGGCAAAACCTCCGGCTTTCTCAGGATTGTCGCGGTCTATTAGATACATACGGCCAAACTTGCGGACATTATTAAATCTCAGATCCACCCCCTCTTTAAATCGCAGAATGAGATGGGTGTGGCTCTCAATTTCCTCTTCTCTCATTTTTAAAAGAAGTTTGCCGGTCATTCTGAGATGGATTATAAGCTGGAGATTGCTGTTAAGATCCAGAATAATATATTTACCCCGACGGCCCATGGCGGTTATCTTTCTTCCCAGCAGGCCCTCTCTAAATTTTTCGGGCTTTTCCGGATACCCAATAATCATCTCCTCCCGGATATCAACCCCGGCAATTGTTTTGCCGCAGAGCACATCTCTTAATCCCCTAACAATTGTTTCAACTTCCGGTAATTCCGGCATATCCATCACCTTCTCCTCTCTTCTAACTCAGAAAAACCTGTATTCAGTTTAAGTTGCTCTGTTTCTATATTTCAGTTTATAATATATTTCTCTTTATCCTTCCAGTTAGAGCCGACCTCCAGATCAACTATCAGAGGAACATCTATTTCGTAGGCCTCCTCCATCTCAGCTTTAATAACAGGAGCTATATGCTCAAGCTCCTTCCGGGGGGCTTCCAGAACCAGTTCATCATGAACCTGAAGCAGCAGTCTGCTCTGCCACCCTTCTTCCTTAAGGCGCCGATAGACCCTGTTCATGGCTATTTTCATGATATCTGCCGCACTGCCCTGAATAGGGGTATTGATGGCTGTCCTTTCTGCAAAGGAGCGGCGGTGATAATTTTTGCTCTTGATCTCAGGTATATACCTTTTCCTTTTCAGGATAGTGGTAACAAAACCCTTCTCCCTGGCCTCCTGACAGATATTATCCATGTACTCTTTGACACCAGAAAATCGGGTAAAATATTTTTCGATGTATTCTTCAGCTTCCTGCTGACTGATATCCAGATCATCAGCCAGCCGGTAGGCGCTCATGCCATAGGCTATGCCAAAATTTATAACCTTGGCTTTACGCCTCATATTGCCAGTCACCTTATCTTCCTCAACCTCAAAGATACCCCGGGCAGTTTCATTATGGATATCACCGCCACTGCGGTAAGTTTCCAGCAGATTTTCATCCTGACTGATATGGGCCAGAATTCTGAGTTCAATCTGGGAATAATCAGCTGCCAGCAGAATCCAGTTTTCATTTTCCGGAATGAAAGCTCTCCTGATCTCCCTGCCCTCCTTGCTGCGGATCGGGATATTCTGGAGATTGGGATTGGCGCTGGAAAGCCTGCCGGTGGCGGTTACCATCTGGTTAAAACTGGTGTGCAGCCTGCCGGTATCAGGATTTACCAGGGGAGGCAGAGCCTCCAGATAGGTGGATATCAGTTTAGACCAGTGTCGGTACTCAATTATCAGGGGAACAATCTCATGCTCATTCTCGAGTTTTTCCAGCACTGATATGCTGGTAGAATAACCGGTTTTGGTCTTCTTAATCACCGGTAATCCCAGTTTTTCAAAAAGAATTTCACCGACCTGCTTGGGAGAATTCAGGTTAAATTCCTCTCCTGCCAGGCTGTGTGCCCGGCTGACCATCTCCTCAATTTTTCCCGACCACTTCTCCTTAAGATCTTCGAGATAATCACAGTCCAGTCTGATACCATTCAGTTCCATCTCAGCCAGGGGATAAAGGAGAGGAAGCTCAATCTCCTGATAGAGCTCAATAAGTCCATTTTCCTTTAATTTTGCAGTAAGAATCTGCTCCAGGCGACGCTGCCTGGTAAGAGCCAGTGCCAGCAGTTCCTGCTGCTCCAGACCCTCCTGAACCACAACCTCCAGTTCCGATTCCAGCAAAGATTTAAGATCCGGAACAGTGCTGGAGGGTTCCAGCAGATAGCTGGCCAGCCGGGGTTCAAATTTAATCGAGGAAAGCTCCACCCCGGTCTTTCCGGCTTCAATCAGAACCTCCTTGCCTCTTATAGCTCTTTTAACAACTGCCTTTTCTTCCAGAAGGTCTCTGAATTCTCCAATTTCATCCCCTTTAAGTATATAGACCTGCTTTTCATCCGGGCTTACAAGCAGTCTGCCGCTGCCCTTTACCGGCATAGAATAATCTTCATAATAGGCAGCCAGATTAAGAAAACCTGTTTCCAGAGCTTTCTCCCTCAGCTCTTCTCTGTCGCCGGCAGTCAGCTTCTCAACCAGGTTATACTCCCCGGCAGTTAATTCCAGCCGGTCTGCTTCAAAACGCTCCAGCAGACTGTTAAATTCCAGCCGGGAGAAGAGTTCGTAAATTCTGCCCTCTTCATAATCCCCCCAGCTGCAGCAGTCAGGATCAAATTCAACCGGCACACTGGTTTCGATTCTGCCGAGTTCTTTGCTCATGCGGGCCAGATCAGCATTCTTTCGCAAATTCTCCCGGCGTTTTTCACCGGATACCTTATCGATATTGGCAAGAATAGTCTCCATATCATCAAATTCTTTGAGCAGAGTGGTGGCTGTTTTCTCACCTATTCCCGGCACACCCGGTATATTATCAGAACTATCACCCATTAATCCTTTCATATCAATGAGCTGAACCGGTTCCAGTTCATAATCCTCTCTGATTTTAGCCAGATCATAGCTTACTATATCGCTGAGGCCCTTTCTGGTATACATTATCTCGATATTTTCTTCAACCAGCTGCAGGGCATCTCGATCTCCGGTAACTATTACAGCTTTGTAGCCCCGGGAAGAAGCCTGTTTTGCCAGGGTTCCAATAATATCATCGGCCTCATAGCCTTCTTTTTCATAAACAGGAATATTAAACTCCTCCAGCACCTCTCTGATCAGGGCAAACTGAGGTTTTAGTTCCTCCGGGGTTTCCTTTCTGTCAGCCTTATATTCTTCATAGGCTTCATGGCGAAAGGTGGGTGCTTCTTTGTCAAAGGCGGCTGCCAGCATATCCGGCTCTTTATCATCGATTAAACTAAGTAACATCCTGACGAAACCATAAACTGAATTGGTATATTCCCCGGCAGAATTAGTCAGCAGAGGCAGGGCGTAAAAAGCCCTGTGAGCCAGGCTGTAGGTATCTATTAAGTATATTGTCTTCTCCGACTTTTCTTCCATAGCTGTCACTAAGCACCAACTCCTATACTTTTTAATTTTCACGGGATGAGGTAGAACATCAAGATCAGCTGGTTTGGCAATCTAAGATTTACAAAATAAAGCCTTGCTGAAATTATATTGCTCTTTTATATAATTTCCTGATAAAATTTAAAATACCTGCCTCAAGAAGATAAAGATTGCCCTCCTGCCAGCCAAATATTATATCACCATCGAGATCAGTTCTGAAAACCTGATTATTGCTGCTTTCCAGTCTGGCAATAATTTCAGCGGCAGGATGAGAAAATTTGCTCCCCCCTGCCTGAATAACCGCCACAGCGGGATCAACAATCTTGAGAAAATCAGCGGTGCTGGAGGTATTACTGCCATGGTGAGCAACCTTCAAGATATCTACCGGCCCCAGCAGGTTCTCTCTGACCAGCTCTGCTTCAGCTTCTCTTTCAATATCTCCGGTTAAAAGAATTTTCAATCCCTGATAATTAACCTCCAGAACCAGTGAAAGATTATTGAAGCTGCCGATTAAAAACTCTTTTCTGGGATGGAGCACATCTACTGTAATTCCGCCGATCTGGAGCACATCCCCCCGATGAATTTTGTAATGTTCTACCTCCTGATAACCGACAACCTTTAATAGGGTTAAATAGCCCTCAGCTCTGCTTTCAACTTCACTGGTAAAAAAATATGAAACAGGAAATTCTTCCAGAACCTGAATTAAGCCTCCATAGTGATCAAGATGGGGATGGGTAAGAAAAACAGCCTTTAACTGTCTAACTCCGGTTGACCTTAAATATCGATTGAGTTTATAATTCTGCTCCTGCTGGGGAAGTCCTCCATCTATTAAAATATCATATCCATTGGGTTCCCGCAGTAAAATAGCATCACCCTGACCGACATCAATAAAATGCAGTTCAAATATTTCTCTCTGGTTACCAGGGAGTATAAGCTGGGTTATCAGCAGTGCTGATAATATAAATACAAAAAGCAGCAGACCGGACTTCTTTTTTAAAAAAATCCCTGTCTTTGCCATTAAGCATTCTCCTTGAACTATTAATAGATTGACCAGAGATTGACCGACAGTCTGTATTATAGTTATATATTCTTTATTTTACATTTTATTCCTGCAAAGGGCTAAAAAAATACCAGGCTGAAAGTCAGCCTGGGGATTGGCGGCGGTATCTTCTGTAGGCTATTTATTTAAAATTTTTTGCTATGCTCTGGTAATTGCTACTCCTATTAATCCCGGGCCGGCATGAACTGCCATCACCGGACTTATTTCTCCAAGATGAGCCTCCTTAACCCCGGCAAGATTTTTTAAGCTGGTGAATATATCTCTTGCCTCTTCTTCAGCATCAGCATGCATAACATCTACATAGCACTCTCCCTGAAGGATTCTCCCTTTAGCTATTTCAATCAGCCGGGACAGAGATTTCCGCCGTCCCCGGGCTTTGTCAAAATTATAATAGACACCATCCTCATCGATCGATATTATGGGTTTGATGCTCAAAATCTCACCGACAGTCCCTGTAATCCTGCCAATGCGCCCTCCTTTTTTTAAATATTTTAAAGTTTTAACAACAAAAAAAACATTGATATCCTTTACCTTTGCTCTGACCTTATTTACAATCTCCTGAAAAGAAAACTCCTGCTTATCAATCAAATCACTGCAATATAAGACCAGTCTCCCCAGCGCCATCGAAAGTCCTTTAGAATCAATAACCTCAATCTCAATATTTTCCAGCTGCTCGGCCGCCATTTTTCCCACATTGAAGGTGGCACTCAATCCTGAGGAGATATGAATCGAGATAATGTGAGTAAATCCCTCCTCTTTAAGTTTCTGATAGATCTCCTTGAATTCCTCGGGTCCGGGCATGGAGGTGCTGGGAATTTCCTTTTCAAAATGCTGATAAATTTCTCCGGGCTGAATATCAACCCGATCCAGGTATTCGCCATCCTGATAGATAATTTTCAAGGGAAGGAAGTTGATATTTTTCTCCTCCAGCAGCTCAGCAGAAAGATCACAGGTGCTGTCGGTAACCAGAGCAATTTTTTCAACCATAATAATATCCTCCTGAAAGCAGAATTTAAATAAAAGATTCTGGGGCAATACCCTATAATTCTAGCTTGCTGTTAAAAAACCTGCCTGAAGGTAACATTAAACTATAGATTTAATCTGTCTTGTGCTGAATGATATTTTGTGCTATAATTTTTTAACATCAGGTTTTATTTTGTTGATTTACTGCAAAAATTTAATAGAAAATTAATGTAAAAAGAATAATGATAGAAACTAGTAAGAGTCAGGGAGGTCTGCAAATGAGAAGAGTTGCAGAAATTAATCTGGATCATATTATTAAAGAAAAGAAATATTACCCTTCACCGGACAACTGGGAAGAACAGATTCTCTATTTTTTAATGGTTGATCGCTTTGCTACCGGAAAAGAGGAGAAACTCTATAACCCGGAGGTTGACTATGAAAATGCTCTTCAGAACAAAGAATCCCGCCAGCGCTGGGAGGATTATGGCGATCGCTGGAACGGGGGAACAATTCAGGGAATTATCAGCAAGCTGGATTATCTGGAAAATCTGGGGATAACAGCCCTCTGGCTCAGCCCTATTTTCAAACAGGCCGCCTATGAAGAAACTTATCACGGTTACGGGATTCAAAATTTCCTGAAAATAGATCCTCATCTGGGAAGCAGAGATGACCTTATTGAGCTGGTTGAAAGGGCTCATGAACGGGATATTTATATCATTCTTGATATAATTCTAAATCACTCCGGTAATGTTTTCAGCTATCAGGATGAGAATACTCCCTATAGAGACGAACCCTATGAGATCAAGGGCTTTCACGATGGAGAGGGCAATCCGACCTTTAATCCGGATAATCCCGATTACGATAAGGCCTGGCCCGAGGGAGGCATCTGGCCTGAGGAAATTTTCAAAAAGGAAACCTTCACCTGTAAGGGTGAGATAACTGACTGGGATGCCTATCCTGAGTATGTAGAAGGTGACTTCTATTCTTTAAAAAATATCTCCACCGGAGAGGGACCCTTTCACAGTTTCAAGCCCTCTCAGGCTCTAAAACACCTCACCGAATGTTATAAGTACTGGATTGCTGCCGCAGATATCGATGGCTTTCGCCTTGATACCGTAAAACATATGGAGCCAGGAGCAACCCGGTATTTTGCCACCGAGATCAAAGAATTTTCCCGCTGCCTGGGTAAGAAAAATTTTCAAATAATCGGTGAGATTACCGGGGGAATGGAATTTGCCCTGGATATTATGAACAAAACCGGGCTGGATGCAGCCCTGGGGATAAATCGTTTACCCGGACTGATGGAAGATCTGGCCAAGGGATATCAGGATCCCCGGGAATATTTTGATATTTTCAAAAACCATGATCTGAAAGGTGAGGACTACAATAAATGGTATCAAAATAATGTCATCACCATGTTTGATGACCATGACATGATCATCCATCAGGGAGATAAAGCCCGCTTTGCCGCTGATAAGGAAAAGGATTCACTGCTGGCCAATGCCATATTCATCAATCTTTTTACCCCCGGAATACCCTGCCTTTATTACGGCACTGAACAGGGTTTTGATGGTAGCGGAGATTCTGATAAATATGTCCGGGAGACGATGTTTGATGGAGAGTTTGGTGCCTTCCGTTCCCGGAAAAGACACTTTTTTAACCACGGACATCCGGTTTATCTCTGCCTCTCCAGACTGGCAGAGATAAGACAGAAACATCTGCCGCTCCAGGCCGGCCGTCAGTATCTGAGAGAAATAGCCGGCGAAGATGAGCAATACCATTATCCTGAAGCTGACCCTGAAAAAGGATATCAGGGAGTAACCGCCTGGTCGAGGATTTTCAGCCAGCAGGAATACCTGCTGGCAGTTAACAGCAATCAGAAAGAAACACTTAAAGTTAAAACAATGGTTGACAGCGACCTCCATAAAAGTGGCGATATTTTTTACCGCCTTTATTCTTCTGATGACAGCCAGACTGCTGAAAAATTAGAGGTTCACGCTGCCCCGGATAACAACACAGCAATAACCATAACCGTCCCTGCTGCAGGGCATGTTATCTATCGCTTTAGAAAAAATAACAATTAGCCATTGCCTGCTCTTACCCTGCTTCCCCTGACTGCAAGAACCAGAGTCAGGAAGCCAGCCTGTTATTAATAATTTCTGGCAGGAAGGGAAGATCTGCTTTTCTGCGCTGATTAGCATAGATGGCAATTATGCCTGCCAGACCGATAAGATCAAAGGTAAAAGTTGGAGTGGTGGAAAGAACAGCAAAAACTAAAAGTGCCAGCCTTTCCCACCAGGCAGTTCTGGTAAAGAAGAAATTCTGGATCCCTGCCGACCAGGCATACATGCCGATAAAGGCAGTAATAACCAGCCAGATCAGCTGATACCAGGATACATCTATCATCAGCATCATAGGTGAATAGACAAAGATAAAGGGCAGGATGAAGGCCGCCAGATCAAATTTAAAACCCAGAATGCCGGTTCTGATGGGATCACCTTTAGCCACTCCCGCTGCTGCATAGGCTGCCAGTCCCACCGGAGGGGTGTCATCAGCCAGCACACCAAAATAGAGTATAAATAGATGAGCTGCAATTACGGGTATTCCCAGTCTGGTAAGGGCAGGGGCAATCAGAGTTGCTACTATTATATATTTAGCAGTGGTCGGCAAACCTAGCCCCAGCAGCAGGGAGGCAAACATGGTAAAAACCAGAGTAAGAAAAATGCTGCCTCCGGCAAAGGAAATAATCAGGCTTGACATTCTTAAACCCAGACCGGTCAGGGTTACAACACCGATAATAATTCCGGCACAGGCACAGGCAGAGGCTATTCCCACCATATTCTTTGCCCCATCTTCAAAGGCCGACAGCAGTTCAACTAAAAAAGCCCTTCCTGTCTCCCGGCTGCTGAAAAGCCCTTCCTGGCTCTCCTGAGTGGGGTCAATCGGCAGGTCCTTTTCCTGAACTTCTCCTCTGGAAAAACCCTTTCTTTTACACCAGCTGAAGATATAAAGTTTTGCTGCCAGACTGACAATAATGGCAGCAATAATGCCGTAGTAAGCCGAAGCCAGTGGTGTCAGCCTGATAGCAACCAGCATCCAGACCAGCACAATCACCGGAATTAAAAAGTAGATTCCCCTGAGCAGTGTCGGGAAAAAGGGATCCAGTTTTTCACGATCCATCCCCTGCAATCCTGTTTTTAAAGCCTGAATATGGACTATTCCAAATATTGCCACATAGCTTAAAACAGCCGGAATCAGCGCAGCCTGGATTATTAGATAATAGGGTATCCCGGTAAATTCTATCATTATAAAAGCTGCTGCTCCCATTATCGGTGGTAAAAACTGACCGTTGGTAGAGGCTGCTACCTCAACTCCCCCGGCAACATCGGCTTCAAAGCCCATCTCCTTCATTATAGGAATTGTGAATGAACCTGTGGTTACCGTATTGGCAATTGAACTGCCGGAAATCATTCCCATTAAGCCGCTGGTTACTACAGCTGCCTTGGCCGGACCTCCCCGCTGATGACCCAGCCCGGCAAAGACTGTTTTTATCAAATAATTACCGATACCGCTCTGTTCTAAAATCGAACCAAAGAGCACAAACATAAAAACAAAGGTGGCTGAAACACCTATGGGAATACCAAAGATGCCCTCTGTTGTCATGTAAAGATGGGAGATAACCCTTCTCAGAGAAAATCCCCGGTGAGCTAGAGGTCCCGGCATCTGAGGACCTAAAAAGGCATAGATAATAAATATTGATGAGATCACCGGCAGAGGAGCTCCAATCGATCTTCTGGTAGCTTCCAGAACCAGCAAAATAGCCAGCCCCCCCATGATGAGATCCAGTCGTTCCGGAATTCCAGCACGAATTGACATTTCATGGTGATTGAAAAAAGTATATAATACACTGACCAGCGTCAGAATGATTAAAAAAACATCAATCAGGGGAACTTTGTTTTTGTGCCCGCTGTATAAAGGATACATAATAAAGGCCAGTGCCATTAGCATTGCCAGATGGAGAGAGCGCTGTTCAAAGGAAACCAGCAGGCCAAAGCCGCTGGTATAAAAATGAAAGATTGATACCCCTATGGCAATCAGGGTGGCTGATGTGGCCCAGAATCCTGTTAGTTTTCTTTTTCTAAGTACTTTTTCCTCAACTTCCTGGGCCACTTCCCGGGATTTCTCTGCCTGAGCGGAAGTTTTTCTTTCGTTATTATCTGATTCCATTCTATCCCCCCACAATAAAATTAAAGCATGGAGCCTGCAGCTGCCGGCTCCATGCCGGATTATCATGAAAATTGAATCATTATTTTAAATTCTCTCAAAGCCAATTCAATTACTGGTCAAAGTAGCGGGCAGCACCTCGATGCAGCTCAATCGGCATACCATCCTGAGCTGCTTCCACAGTAATATCTCTGGCTCGCTCATGAATTTCATAGAGGTAATCCAGATTATCAAAGATTGCTGCTGTCATATTATAAACGGTATCGGAATCAAGAGCAGCGCTGGTAACAATCATGGCCAGTACGGTTACTGTAGAAACATCTTCATCCAGACCATCATAGGTGCCTCCCGGAATGACTGCCTCGGTATAGAAAGGAAAATCTTCCATTATCTGTGCTGCCACATCTTCATCAATATTGAGTATTTTGGGGTCATGAGTGGCGGCCAGATCCATCAGGGCCCCGGTGGGTATACCGGCTGTCAGGAAAGCAGCATCTACATGCCCGTCTCTCAGCTGATCTACAGCTTCAGCAAAGGAGAGATAATCAACAGTCATGTCATCATAGGTTAAGCCATGAGCTTCAATAATCTGACGGGCATTGGCTTCCGTACCGCTGCCCGGTGCACCGACAGCGATTGTCCTGCCTTCAAAATCGTAAACAGAATCAATACCTGAACCTTCCAGGGTGACAATCTGAATTATCTCGGGATAAAGAACAGCCACTCCCCGAAGATTGCCCAGTTCTTCACCTTCAAACATCTCTGTGCCAGTTTTGGCATAAAAGGTGATATCATTCTGAACTAAGCCCAGTTCCACCTCTCCAGCCTGGAGTAAACGAACATTTTCAGTGGAAGCTCCTGTTACCTCGGCTGTTGCGTTGACACCTTCTACATGCTGGTTAATCAGGTCTGCCATTCCTCCACCAACAGGATAATAGACTCCACCGGTTCCACCGGTAGCAATTGAGATAAACTGATCAGCTGCTGCCGGCCCGCTTAAAATTAGAGCTAAACCTAAAAATAAAGCTAAAAAAATTGAAACTCTTTTCATGTAAAATTCCCCCTTCTCTCTACAAAAATTTTTATGCTACAATTAATTATAACAGAACAACAATAATAATTCAAGATATATTATAATTTTCTCCTATTTCAGATAGCTGTTAATCCATGATATTCCAGGCATCTTATGGGCTTTTAGCTTTCATTTTGTTAAACAGCAAAAGAAAAAAATCGAGCAGCATTTCCCCCATAGATGTGAAAAAGATGATTTTTTATGATATTATGTAAAATGATATTGTTTTAAATATAAAGTCTATTTAATATCAGGGTAAACATATAAGCAAACATGCAAAAACATAATATTCTCTGGAGGTAATATTTTTGAAGCAGCTGGAAACAGAGAAACTAAATGAAATAGAAATAGTCGAACATCTGGGTGTGGTTCAGAAAAATTATTATAAGATATTTGCCGGACCGGCTGTCTTTCTGCTGTTACTAATATTGCCGGTTATCTTTTCTGATTTTTATCTCAGCTGGCAGGAAAGCGGTGCGCTGGGAATGCTGATCTGGATGACCTGGTGGTGGATAGATGGCAGTGTTCATGTAGCAATAACCGCCCTGGTTCCGATTTTTGTCACCGCAATTTTCCCGGTGGCTCCAGCAGCTGAGGTTGTCAGGGTTTACAGCAATCCAATTGTCTTTTTAATCGCAGGCAGCTGTCTGATAGGAGCTACCTGGAAGCGCTGGAAACTGGGAAAAAGAATCTCTTTAAGATTACTTATGCTGATGGGCAATAAAGTTCGCAGCCAGATCTGGACCTGGTTTATTTTATCAGCTCTGATCAGCGGTTTTATTGCTGACACCATCACGGCAGCAGTTTTTGTGCCGGTAGCTGCCTCTCTGCTGGCCTTTTCAGGCTACTCAACCAATACAAAGGTCTGGGAAAGCGAAGAAGCCACCGCCATTCTGCTGGCAGTGGCCTGGGGAGCCTCAATTGGCAGTCTCTTCACTCCTATTGGGGGCGGGCAAAATCTGATTATCTATGAATTTCTGGGAGAACTTACCGGCAGCAGTGTCAGTTACTTTCACTGGTTTATCAATCTGGCCCCCTTCAGTCTGGTATTAATCCCGGCTGTTGGCATTTATTTAAACTATTTTGTCATCCAAAAAAATCCATCCTTAAAGGGAACTAATAAATTTTATCGGGAAGAACTAAATAAAATGGGCCCCCTGTCCCGGGGGGAGTTAATCTCAGGATTGATCTTCGTTATTCCGGTGGCCGCTGCCTTCCTTCATCCACTTTATGAAAATATAATTCCCTGGTTTGAGCCTCCCTTTCTCTTCTTTGCTGCCGGTTTCAGCCTCTTTTTCATTCCAGCAGAAAAAAATGAAAATGTGCTCTCCTTCCGGGCTCTAAAATACTTTCCTATTAATGTGCTGGTAGTCTGGCCCAGCGCCCTGGCTTTAGCTGAAGTCCTGGAAATTTCCGGACTGGCTGGCTCAATCATGGATCTGCTGGCCGTTTTTGCCGGTCCTCTAACTCTGGGAGTCCTTCTGATATTCCTGGGTTTTGTTACCTTTGTTACCAATATTTCAACAAATACAGCTTCAGCTGCTCTGGTGATACCGATAATAATTGGAATGTATGTCGAGCAGGGTTTAAACCCAATACCCCTGGTTCTGGCCCTGGTTGCTGCTGTAAACCTGGCCTTTGCCATTCCTTCAGGAAATGGCTGCCTGGCAATGGCCAGTGGCTACGGGATAAATTTGAAAACCATGTTCAAACACGGTGTTATACTGTCCCTGATAACCTGGGTGATTTCTTCAGGACTGGCCTTCCTGCTCAACAATTTCACCGGCTGGTGGGGAGTTTTATAACAGTAATGATTAATTTCTGCTAAACTACTTCCCGGTTATAGCAACATCCTCCAGTAAAATATAGGGCAGCTTAAAATTCATGATATCCTCTCTTTCCCGGGAGAGACCGGCTATATTCTGCATCATTTGATAAATGTTGCCGGAAATCATAACCTCCCGGACAGGTTTGACTCTCTCCCCCTGCTCAATCAGCTGACCGCCTTTAACAACCCCGGAAAAATCTCCGCTGACCGGATCTACCGAACCGGAATAACGGTTAACGACGAGCCCCCGTTTTATTTCACCGATTAGCTCCTGGCTGGTCTGCTGACCTCCAGCTATCATAAAATTGCTGGGAGCTATATCCGGAGCGTTCTGTGCTCCTCCACCAGCCCGACCGTTGGATTTACGCCCGGCTCTGGCAGCGGTATAGGTATTATACATCAATTCCTGGAGATAACCATCTTTGATTACTTCCAGCCTGTTCTGAGGAAGTCCCTCCCGGTCAAATTTTCCCGAACCTACCCCGCCGGGAAGCGTTCCATCATCGATCACGGTCAGCTTTTTGTCTGCCACCTGTTTGCCCTTTTTGCCTTTCCATGGTGAGATGCCATCCTGAACATTTTCAGAGTTTACTGCATAAATAAGAGGACTAACCAGCAGCATAACTGCAGAGAAGGGGGTTAAGAGAATTTCTCCCCGGAAACTATCAACAGTCTCAGCCCCCAGACTGGCCACCACTTTATCCCTCAAACTCCTGCCGCTTTCTGCCACATCAAGACTTTCAAAAAAACAGCTCACCTGGTATTCTATATCAAAGGAAGAAACTTCATCCTCCTCCCGGGCCAGCGCCATAGCCTGAGTTTCAAAATAGGTCTGGCTGTCCTGAGATTTGATTCCGCGAGAAGTAGCAATAGCGTCTGTAGCAATAGTGGCTGAAAACCCGGCCGTGTCGACAGTGACTCTCTCGTCCTCTTTGATTTCTTCCATAAAGGAACGGGCCCTGGCAATCAGGTCTCCCAGCTGAATGTTATCTGCCCTTTCATCATAAATATCAGGAACTCTTTCCAGTTTTTCCGGGTTAGCTAGCCTGTTATTGCGGTCTGGAGGGGAGTTCTCTGCCATCACAGCAGCCTGCTCCAGCAGCATTTTCAAAGAATTCTGGTCCAGATCATTGGTCGATGCAAAACCCATGCTGCCATTTTTGAAGACTCTAATACCCACACCCTGATAATTATCTGATTTGGGAAGCTGCAGATCATTTTTCTCGATAACAACCTCCAGGGATTTAAGCTGTTGATAATATACTTCAATATCATCAAGCCCGGTAGAGGTTCCTTCTGCCACCAGGCTCTGACAGAGTTCCTGACCTTTTAGCTCCTCGTCCTTTCCCTTCTGCCAGCTTAAAGATTTATCCTGTTTGTCAGTCATCATTGCTGCCCCCCAATCATTACCCTGCAGCGCAGGTAAGGTCCGCCGGCATCCACCTTGGCTGCCTGTCCCTTGCCGCAGTAACCCCGGCCAAGTCCAAACTCAAAATCACTGCTGACGGCATCAACACTTTTAAGCACTTCAAAGGCCTGACCTGACAGGGTTAATCCCTTTACCGGTTTCCCAATTTTGCCCTCTTCAATTCGATAGGCTTCCAGGACATCAAACATAAACTCTGCCGTTGAATCTGCCTGACCGCCCTGAGCCAGTCCTTTAAGAAAAAATCCATCAGCTATCCCGGCAATCATCTCATCCAGATCACTCTCTCCGGGAAGAATATAGGTATTGGTCATTCTGATCAAAGGTTCATCCCGATAGGTAAAGGCCCGGGCATTCCCTCCTGGTTTAGTTTCAAATTTTAAGGCAGATTCTCTATTATGGAGATAGTTTTTCAATACTCCCCCTTCGATAATAGTGGTCCTGCTGGTTTTCACACCTTCATCATCGACAATTACCCTGCCAGCAGCATCAGCAATATTGCCTTCATCGACCAGGGTAACAAGCTCACTGGCAACCCTTTCCCCTATTCTACCCTGAACTACTGAACCTGATTCAACAAAATCAGCTTCCACAGTATGACCAATGGCTTCATGAGCCAGAACACCGACCAGAGCAGGATCCAGGATTACCTGATACTGTCCACCGGAAACATAATCCGCCTCAAGACGCTTTCTAACCAGCTCCACGGCTTTGTCGGCAAGATCAGAAAGCGTTCTCTCAGCAAATAATTTCACCCAGCTGCCAGTAACACCGTGGCTGGTATGGGCCCTTTCCTGCTGATTTTCCCTCTCTCCAAAGGCAACAACTCCAATATCACATTTGGGATCAATTATTTCTACCTCGGTTCCCTCGTAAGTTACGATAATTTTTCTGTCCTTAATCTCAGAATAGGCTATCTGACTGGCTGTGATATCCTCCCCGGCTTTCCTGATCTCCGCATCAGCTTCCATAAGCAGCTTAATTTTCCCGGCCAGATCAGGCTCCTCCCGGGAATTGTGATCCTCTTCTCCTAAATCAAACCTGCCCTGAACCGGTTCAATCTCAGCCAGTCCCTGAATCCTGTTTTCTTTAATGCTCCCTGCTTCCCGGGCTGCTTTAATAGCCTCATCTGCAGCTTTTCTCAACCCTTCCAGAGTTAAATCAGAAGTTGAGACAAAGCCCCAGCTGCCATTCACCAGAGCCCGAACTGCCACTCCCGAAAGGGTGGTGCTGATTGAGTCGGTTAAACTGCCGTTTTTAACCTGGAGTTTAAGGCTGTCACGGTGGTGATAGCGGAGTTCAAGCCATTCCTGATTCTCATCTCTTACCTTTTTTAAATTCTCTGCAATATTCATATCTGGCCTCCAGAGTTGCATTTTAATTATTCAGACTGATAACCTCAGACATCCTGCTGAGCTGTTTTCAGTTCCCCTTCATTTTTGAACTCATTCATTCTCTCAACCTGGAGACAAAAAGCTTCCAGCCGGGCTTCTATCACCTGGGGAAAGGCATTACCATCGGATTCTACTGCCAGGAAGGGCAGCCGGGCAAAACGCTCCAGCGCTTTTCTGCCCAGGCTATCTTTTCCGGATAGCTGTTGCTTCATCTCTTCCAGTTTATTGGTAATAATTGATTCTGAAACTCGATGATGCATACAGCCAAAGGGACCGATGGCCAGAACACCATCAACATCATCAACTACTTCGGCGATAGTGCCTCCAATTGTCAAAATGGTTTCTCCTGTCAGGTCCAGACTTAAAAGTTTCTCGCCGGTTTCAACAATCTCATCGACATCAATCAACTTCTCCTCACAGAGCCCGGAAGCAGCCAGAATCTGCTTTACATCCCTTTCAACCTTGCGTTTGTAAAATCCGGCAAATTTATTGATAACGCTGAAGAAAAATGATTTTTTGCTGATTTCAGGTTTGTTCTGAATTAAATAATCAGCATAATAAATCCATTCAGTTATGGGAGTGACTATTGTTACAATCTCCTTTTCAGCCAGTTTTTCTACCAGAAATCTCCGGGAAAAGCGATCATTACGGACATAAATTTCTCCGGTAAGTGCAACCTTTTTGGCCTGTTCTAAAGGTCTTTTCAGTTTAATCCGGGAAAGTTTTTCTGCTTCTTCGGCCAGAATATTTTTAATATTTCCCCAGGACTCTCTGGCCAGGGCTGAGATGATTCGCTGACGGCTTCCCTCAAATTTTTCTCTGGCCTCCTCCCGGTCAACTGCCAGAGCCAGTACAGCACTGTGCATATCACCCAGTATATCCCCCAGCACCAGAGCCTGCCAGGCCCTTCTGCTGAACTCAATTCCCAGATCACTGTAACCGGTATTGGAGTTGAGCGATAAAACAGCTACATCCGATATTTTTTTCTTTTCTATCAATCTTCTCATGGAGACACTGTACTGCCCCAGGCGGCAGGGTCCGCTGGATTCGGCCATAAAATAAACGATTGTCTTATCTTTATCCTTTTCCTCCTCCACCCGGTTTAACAGTGTGCCCATCGTTAATATATAGGGAAGGCATTCTTTTCCGGTAGAATTTGCCCTGCCCCTTTTCAGTTCAGCCTCGCCGGGCCTTTTACAGGGTTCGGCATTTATCCCGATATATCTGAAGGCCGCAGCCACAGCCTCGGTATTGGAGCGGCCCATTGAGGGAATAAGAACCTTAACTCGGGGGTGGTCCAGAGGCAGTTTTTCTCCTGAGGAGGTCAGCACTTTTATATCTCCCTTTTCCTTTATTATTCTGGCAGGCTGAAAATCTGGGGCTTTCTCAGCTTCTACCAGATCTTCAGATAATTTTCGGTATCTCTCAACAATATCAAGAAAGGCTTCAATTCTGGTATTAAGACCCACATCTGCTGTGTGGCTGTCCAGTTCCAGTGTCAGGGTAGGTTTATCACCATTATCCTCCCTAAAATAGTTGAGCAGAAAGGCATCGGGGCCGCAGCTGAAATTGGTGATATAGGTGCCATAGAGCTGGGGATGTCTGCTGACATATTTGCTGCCCTTCATAATAAGCTGGCCCATCGACCAGTACATCCGCTCAAATATTTCTTCATCATCTATTGGCAGCATATCAAAGGGGATAACCAGCTCATTCCGGGAGGCAAACTTATGCGGAATTCCCATGTTGGCTTCGGGAGCAAAAGCATTATAGGGGCGGCCGAAAATGACAACAGCCTTCTTCTGGCTGTCCTTTTCCAGCTCTTCAAGAACCTGCTTTCCTCTCTTCTTCAGGTTCTGCTGGAAGTTCTGCTGCGCTTTCAAGGCCTTCTCCCAGGCCCTGTGAGCTGATAGTCTGCTGGCTCCCAGATATTCTGCTACCGCCATAAATTTGTCAAAAACTTCATCAAAACCATCTTTAAAGTCCAGGACCGGAGCCAGCATACGTTCTTCGCTGAGTTCCTGCCAGGTGGCACTGAGATAATAGGGCTCAGCCTGGGCCATGGGACAGATAATTCCTTCTTCCGGGCTGTTAGCCACATAGAGGCCCTTCACCTGAGGAAGGAAAATATAATCAGGCTGTTTTTCTTCAATTAAATTATGCATATAACCATGGCTTAACTCCACGGGATAACAAAAAGCTGCAGACTGCTGTTGAATACCTTCTGAATCTGGAGTATCTGGCAGGATCACCCTGTATCCCAGCTCAGCAAAGAAATGTGAATAGAGCGGAAAGAGAGTATGCACTGTCAGAGATCTGTTCAGCCCAACTGTCCCCTTTTCCCTGGACTCGTCCGGTTGAGCGGCAAAATCTGCAAAGAGCATTTTTTCTCTTTCTTTAACCAGATTTAAATTATTTATATCCAGTTCTTGAGTTTCTCCTGCAGTGTTGAGATATTTACTGCAGATTCCTCCGAAAAGATGGCGTTCCGCATCAATTTCCAGAACATTGATACTGCATTTGCGATCACAATCAGTCTGACCACCATGGCAGGTAAAACTGTCAAGGTAATTGACCTCTCTCTCAGCCAGTTCCTTGAGATTAAAATTCTGCTCCTCCAGCATTCCCCTGGAAATTTTTTGCCCGGTTTCCAGAGCCGCTCCAAAGGCACCCATTAAACCTGGCTCCGGAGGCACAACTATCTTTCTGCCGGTTAGAGCTGCCATGGCCATCGGTACTGCCTTATTGTAGCAGACCCCACCCTGCATAAATATTCTGTCGCCCATAGGACGGCTGCCCCGAACCCGGTTGGTATAATTTAAACAGATGGAGTAAACCAGCCCGGCACAGATATCCTCTATGCTCAGACCTTCCTGAATTGCTGTCTTGATATCACTGCCGATAAAAGCTGAACACTGGTCATTGAAGTTAGGGGGGTTCTTACCCTGTAAAGCTTTGTCGGCTATATCAAGCATCTCTACATTGAGAAATTCCTGAGCTGCTTCTTCCAGAAAGGAACCGGTGCCGGCTGAGCAGGCTTCATTCATGGCATAGTTGGTCGGCACCTGATTGATGAGATAGGTATATTTAGCGTCCTGGCCGCCAATCTCAAAAATTGTATCGACTTCAGCATCAAAGAAAACCGCACCGGTAGCATGAGCAATAATTTCATTCATGACAGATTCAGTCAGGGCATGGAGCCCGGTAATTCTGCGGCCCGAGCCGGTTACACCCAGGCCGATTATCTCCACTTTGCAGTCACCCAGCTGTCTGGAAATGCTGCGATAACAGCTGCGGGCTGCTCCCACCGGATCTCCTTCAGTCCGCAGATATTCTGAAGCAAGGAGAGCATTATCCTTTTCTCTCAAAAGAACAGCTTTTGTTGTGGTTGAGCCGACATCAACTCCCAAAAGACAGCGCTCCCCTTCTTCAGCCTGATCTCTTTTGAGTTCATGAAAGGTCACTCTGTCTGCAAATTCTCGCAGAGGAGGATGCATATCAAAGGAATCCTTCTTATCGGCCAGCAAATTCTCAGTATCCAGCCTGCTGCCACTCTGAAGAGCATTCAGGGCAGCGCCCAGAGCTTCAAAGTAACCTGCTTCTCTGGGTACCACAACCCTCTCCAGCCGCTGCCGGAGAAAGTTAACCATTACCTGATTCTGGCTTAAACCTCCTACCAGCATAATCTTCTCTGCCTGACAGTTATAGACCAGTTCCATAATTTTATCTGCCATCATCTGACAGAGTCCGGCCACCACTCTCCCCTTATCTTTGCCTTTATTCAAAGCATGGGTGCAGTCGCTTTTACAAAAAACCGAGCAGCGTCCGGCAACCTGATAGGGATTATCTTGATTGGCAAGATCTACGGCAGACTCCACATCCAGACCCATGCGTTTAATCTGCTGCTGGAAAAATTCTCCAGTGCCGGAGGCGCACTTGCTGCCGGTATAGACATTGGCCATACTTCCATCTTCATTTAACTCGTAAACCAGGAAGGTTTCTCCTCCTGCACTGACAATAGCATCCACTTTCGGGTATTTATCTGCCAGGTATTTATAGGCAATTTCAGTTGCTTCAGGCTCAGGAATCCGGGGTGCCTGCAGTGCTGATTTAAACTTTCTTCCGGTTACTGTTATCCTTTTGCCTGCCAGTTCCCGGTCCCGATAAAGACCTGAAAGGCGGGACCGGACATTGCCCCCGTGCTGTTTTATGGTATAGTCAACCAGTTCAATATCCTGGTAATCGAAGTTGGTCTTCTTGCTGCCGTTCTTAAGCTCAACAATCTTTATATTGGTAGCACCGAGACAGATACCTGCTGCTTTCATTCCTGCAATCAGCTCCTTTAAACATATAATTTTCATTTATTACTGCTAGATTTTAAAAATGTAAAAACAATAATTTTTACAGGACAGGCTATGTTAATTGACTCCAAAATAAATTAATCATTATTAATTATATCATATTTAATTAATAAATAAAGAAAAACCGCTTCGTCACTAAGAAACGAAGCGGTTTGGATAAAATTGAATCATATCCCTGGTATCCTTTCTGCATTTTCCTTACATAAGATGAGAAAGAAATATCTGTACAGACATAAAGTAAATCACCAGACCGGTAATATCCTTTAAAGTTGTAATAATGGGATCTGAGCCGGCAGCCTGGTCAAGATTCAATTTATAGAGAATAAAGGGGATCAAGAACCCCAGAGTGCTGGCCAGGGTTACAGTTAGAGCCAGAGAAATTCCTACAGCCAGTCCAAAACCCGGTTCTGCCTGCCACAGGTAAGCGATAAAACCGGCCGGCAGCCCCAGCAAAGTACCCATGGTAATTCCCACAGCCATTTCTTTAAAAAAATACCTTAAAAAACGTCTGACATTTATATGTCCCAGAACCAGGCCCCGGGCAAAGATTGTGGAAGACTGAGTGCCAACATTTCCTCCCATATCCATTATCACAGGGATAAAGATTGCCACCGCTGCAATTGCTTCCAGTGTATCTTCAAAACCCTCGATAACAACACCGGCCATTAGCCCTCCAGCCAGAGCAATTAAAAGAAAGGGCAGCCTTACCCGCCAGATTTCTGGTAAAGAGCCATCAATGACCCGGCGGCTTTTTCCGGCTTCTTCCTCTCTCAGGGCTGATAAACCTGCCATTTCAAAAATGTCTTCAGTAGTCTCTTCCTCCAGCACATCCAGAGCATCATCAACGGTAACCAGACCGACCAGCCTGTTTTCATTATCTACAACCGGAACGGCCAGCATATCCTGATCCTGAAGAATCCGGGCAACTTCTTCCTGGTCCATGGTAGTTGTTACCCTGATGGGGTCATCATCCATAATCTCTTCAATTTTTTGATCAGGTTCGGCCATCAGAAGATCTTCCAAGGAAACCGTTCCTTCCAGAATCCTGGTCTGATCAGTTACATAAATATTGTAAATTGTCTCCTTGTCATCGCCAATAACCCGCAACTTTTCAATTGCTTCCTGGACTGTGGTTCCCTGGCGAAACCTGACATATTCTGGAGTCATCATCCGTCCGGCTGTTTCATCTTCATAACCGAGAAGCTCTGAAGTTTGATCTCTCTCTTCTTTGCTCAAGTTCTGCAGAAGTTTCTTGGCAACCCGGGCCGGCAGCTCATCCAGCAGACGAACCCTGTCATCAGGAGCCAGCTCTTTAAAGGTTTCATTGGCTTCAGATTCAGCAAAGTCTGTGATTAATTCTTCCTGAAGCTCTACTTCCAGCCTTTCAAATAAATCCATGGCCAGATCCTTATTCAAGAGCCGGAAGCAGATTACCCTGAGATCAGGATCCAGCTGCCGCATAAGCTGCACCAGGTCGACCAGATCCTCTTCATTTAACAATTTTTTTAAGGCTGAAATGTTTTCATCAGCCAGCATTTTCAAGGCTTTTTCATAGATTGGCATGTTAATCACCCCTTTTTCTAGATTTCCAGCTTCTCAATCTCCTTTAAATTCAGCTGGGGATTCATATTATCAGCCTCCCGAATAATAATGGAAAAATAATTAAGATATATGCTGCTGGTAATGGAAATTAAAGAGCGGCCTCCTGAACAGGAGACCGCTGATAATCCAAAAAATAAAGGATATATTAGCTCCTTGTCCAGGATTCGGCACTGCATAACGTAGATGATAGCAAACATCAGCTGCCTTAAACCCCCCTTAGGCCGGGAGAAGTTTGTTATACCCGTTGGCGTCTCTGGACGTTTCCGGGCAGCAGCCTGTGTTTATACAGTAGCCTCACTTAACGAGCCCGCTTATTAAGTTAAATGCCGATATATGCTGTTTTTTTGTGCTAAGATTATGCAAAGGTCAAATAAATTGTCTTAATATTTGATAAACAGGTCTAACCGTCAATAATTATAATACAAGCAGCACAAAGCTGTCAAGAAATAATCCCTGAGAAAATTTCATTGGTAATTTTCTGATAGTTCAAAGCTGGAAATAATGAAGTTAAATTAATACAAAATCTTTCATAAAACCTGAAGTACTCTGGAAGAATTTTGCTGACTGATTTATACTGAGTTATAGGTCTGGATTAACATTATCAAAAACATTATCTATAAATTTACGAAAACGCTCTCTTTCATCCTCTACTTCCTGGCTGACATCCTCTTCATCTTCCTCCGGTCTTTCTCTTACCAGAGCCCGATGGGCAACCTCCTCAGCCAGATATATGGGAGTATCGGTTCTCAGAGCAAGATTTATTGCATCACTGGGACGGGAATCAATAGAATACTTCTCTCCATTTTGAGTTATTTCCAGTCTGGCATAAAAAGTATTTTCTCTCAGATCAGAGATAATAACTCTTTCCGGACTGATATCCAGCTCTCCAAATATATTTTTCATGAGGTCATAACTTATTGGGCGAGGTATCTCTATTTTTTCTCTGGCAATGGTAATGGCTTTAGCCTCTGCAGGACCAACAACAATAGGGAGAACGCCTTCTCCCTCTTCCTCTTGAAGCAGCACAACAGGAGCCTGATTGTTCATATTTATTCCAACAGCCTGCACTTTCATTTTAAGCATTGATAAGACCTCCTTTCAGAGAGTCATTTCTGTGTTTATTATATCATTTATTGGATAAATTAAAAAGACTTTAAGGCTTTTTCTGGCTTTTTATTCTTTGCAAGGTTTGATATTGTGACTGCTAAATCATAAGAAAAAAATATCCGGACCTTTTCCCGCCCTGTTTTAAAGGCCCGGAATCAGGCTTCTAATTTATCCTCCTTGAGATAAATTGTTCGGGAGGGGAAGGCAAATTCAATTTCCCGCTCCTTAAACTCCTTTTTCATTTTGAAATTAATCTCCTGCTGAATATTCATATAATCAAGATACTCTTTACTGTTAACAAAATAAACTACTTCAAAAATCAGGCTGAAATCTCCATAGGCTTGAAAATGCACCCTGTTAACTTCCGTGTTGTCAATATTTTCAATAATATCTGTAATCAGCGGAGGGATCTCCCTAAGTTTTTCCAGCGGAGTATCGTAGGTCACTCCAAAATTAAATACAATTCTCCGACGCTTCATCCGGCGGAAATTCTGGATCCGGGAATTTGTCAGATCTCCATTGGAAAAAACAAGCTGCTCACCTGATAGGCTCTGAAGACGGGTGGTTTTAATACCTATATATTCCACTATCCCCCTGAAATCTCCGACAATAATGAAATCCCCTATTTCAAAGGGTTTATCGATCTGAATGGTAAAATAACTAAAAATATCCTGAATAATTGACTGAGAGGCAAAGCCAATGGCAATACCACCAATACCCAGACCTGCAATCAACCCTGAAATCTGAATTCCCAGGTTGTCAAGAAAGAAAAGAAAGGCAAAGAGCCAGATAAAAACTTTGGCAATGCTCCAGATCATAGAAAGAACCTTTTCCTGCCGGGCTTCATCCTCGGTGCGATGTTTGAAATATTGTGATATAAGAAAAAAAGCTGTTCTCTGTATGATTAAAACTGAAAATATAATTATCAGGGCTAAAATGGAGTAATTAACAATATCTCTGAGATAGTCAGTAAGATAGAGCTGCTGCAGTCCCAGGTTGATTAAAAGAAACCAGAGCAGAGGGGTAACCAGTTTATCGATCGAAGAAATATATTTATCTGCCTCCGGCCACCTCTTCTCCATCAGGCGGTGAATAAATCTCAGAAGATATTTTTCCAGACCCCAGATTAAAAAACCTCCTGTAACCAGTATCAGCACCAGGGAACCAATATTAACCAGTGAGTTTTCCTGCCATAACAATCTTAAGGTTGCAACCATTTAGTAGCCCACCACCTGACAAGTTATTAAATTTCCTTTGTTTTCCAGGTGCCTCTGCGGAACCAGATAATTAAGGCCAGCACTCCAGTAATCTTGGCAAACAAAATTCCCCACCAGATTCCCTGCCGTCCCCAGTTAAAGGTGTGGGCCAGCAGATAGGAAAAGGGAATCTGAAATCCCCAGAGGGTCAGCAATCTAAAGAAGGTCTGGGGGATTGTTTTTCCGGCTCCATTTAAAGCTCCGCTCATTACAATCTGGGCACCCAAAAAGGAATAGGCAAAACCTGCTAAAATCAAATACTCTGTACCGATTGATATAACCTCAGGATCTTCGGTAAAAACACCTATCAGATAGGGCGAGAGAAACAGCAGTAAAAGAGCCAGTCCCAGGAGAAAGATAAAGGTTACTCCTGTTCCCAGCCAGGAAACCTTTCCTGCTTCATCAGGCTGATCTGCACCCAGATGCTGCCCCACCATTACCCCGGTTGCTCGCCCCAGTCCAAAGGCCGGCATCCTTATCACCGAAGTTATCCTGTTGGCCACCCCCCAGGCTGCTACTGTTGCAGTTCCAAAATCGGCCACAATAGCTGTCATTAAAGTCAGGGCCAGGGCCAGAGCAGAATCTCCCAGAGCGGCCGGTGTTCCTATTCTCAGAATCTTTTTGATCATGGTAAAGTCAGGAACAAGATGTTTTAATTTAAGCTTTAGCTGGGTTTTGTTCCAGAACATAATATAGATTCCCACCAGACCGGCTGCCAGTCGGGATAATACCGTTGCCAGGGCTGCTCCCCCGATTCCCAGTTCGGGAAAGAAAAACCAGCCAAAAATCATAAAGGGATCAAGAATAATATTTAAAACAACGGTAAATACCTTGATTTTCATGGGGGTTATGGTATCACCGATACCCTCCAGGGCTGCTGAAAAAATATAGTAAATAAATATAATCGGTATTCCGGATACATAAATACGAAAGTATTCCAGAGCCAGTGGCAGCACTTCAGGTTCTGCACCGATCAGCAAAAATAGCTCCTCTGCAAAGATTAAGGCTGCAGCAGTGAACCAGATAGAGATAAAAATTGCAAAAATAAAAATCTGTCCGGTTGCCTTACTCGCCATTTCCGGGCGCTCAGCCCCGGTATACTGAGAGACCAGAGCCACGCCAGCAATGGAAAATCCCGCTCCCATTGAATAAACAATGAAAAGCAGGGGAAATGCCAGAGATATCGCTGCCAGATTCTCAGGTCCCAGTCTGCCGACCCAGAAGGTATCAGCCAGTTGATACATAAGATGCATGCCCTGGCCAATAATAATGGGCCAGGAGAGCTTTAATAGTGTAGGTAAAAGAGGTTGATTAATAATTTCCTGTTTGCTGTTTTCAATTGCCTTCACCAACTCCACCCTTCCAGAAAGGAATATAATATATATGCTGATTGTTAAATGACTGATTACCTGTTACTGTTTCCTTAAAAATTAAATTCTGACGTGAGAAACTAAAAAATAGATAAATTTTGAAAATAATATTGTTAAGATAAAAATATTTATATGTTCATTGATAAACATTATAAAGCTATAAGTTATATCTGTCAAGAATTGTGCTTCTATATTACTACTTATCTATTCTGCGGGCATCTCCTTCAAATATAATGATTTTGATTTCTTTCTCTATTCTTCTCAAAGAAATTCTGCAGATATTAGCAGATAATATATAATAGAAAAACAGCAGGATGGCAGTTATATAAAAAATATGAATGTCATATAAAAAATTAAAAAATAACCGGAGCAAACCGGTTTATTAATTAAACATTTTTTTCAGCCGGATTTGACAAATGTATAGTATATTGCTATGATTTATTTAGATTTAGAAAATATTTCAGGATTTAAATAATTTCGTCAAAATTTCACCAGGAGGTTATATCATGACTAAACTTTTAATAGTATATTACAGTTCCTACGGACATATGTTTAAAATGGCCCGGGTAGCAGCTGAAGCAGTAAAGGATATAGAAAATTATCAGGTTGAATTAAAGAAAATACCCGAGCTGGAACAGGCTAAAAAAGGCATGTCTTCCCAGGAGGCCTATGTAAAGGCCAGAGAAGCTCAAAAAGATATTCCCGAAGCCACACATGATGATCTGGTCTGGGCTGATGGAATTATCTGGGGTATTCCCACCAGATTTGGTAACATGCCGGCTCAGGTTAAACAGTTTATTGATACTGCCGGGAGTCTGTGGGCCGAGGGTAAACTGGAAGGCAAGGCAACTGGAATTATGAGCAGTTCCAATAATGTTCATGGTGGTCAGGAAACTACTATATTGACTTCATTAATTCCACTGCTCCACCTGGGAATGATCTTTGTCGGCTCACCCTATGGTGAAAATCAGGAAATGTTTACTGATAGACCTGATAAACTAACTGGAGGCTCCCCCTATGGACCTTCTACAATAGCAGGTGCAGATGGCAGCCTGATGCCTGTGGAAGAAGATTTAGCTATGGCAGGCAAACTTGCCCTGCGGGTGGCGAAAGTAGCCAGCAAAGTAAAAGAGCTGGATTAATTCTGAGACAGAAAGAGGTAAACAGGGCAAAAATTACTATCAGCAGGTCAAATGAAGAGAGCCCCTGGTTTAAAAGCCAGGGGCTGCTTTTTTGAATAAAATTTAGCCTCTTTGCTATTTATTTCTTTGCCTTAAGCCTGCTTTATTTATGAAAAGATGCTATAAAACATCTCAAAATCTATCGTTTTCTGTGAATCCCTACAATTTTCATATATCTGGCCGCTGCATCTGGAGCAGAACTCCTGGCTGGACCAGTTTAACTGTCCACAATGCTGACAGGCAATCTTATTGGTTTTAATCAAGACAAATCCCTCCCTGTTTTTGGTGAAATAATTTCGCACTCTGGTTAGTTTAACAAAGAAGGATTGAGAATGCAAGCTTTCTTAAAATTGTTTGGCCATTTTCCCGGGATAATCAGTTAAAACTCCATCAACCCCCTTTTCTACCAGCTCCTGAAACTCAGCAAAATCATTAACAGTCCAGATATAGAGCTTTATCCCGGCTGCCCGGGCTGCTGCCCTAAAGAAGGGTGTTAAAACCGGAAGTCCATAATAATGAGTTGGCAGAGAGAGAGCCTGAAATTTCCAGTTTAACCAGCCGGCAATTCCCAGATGGGCTAAAACATAAAAGGCCAGAGCCTCTCTTTTGGTGGCAGCTGTTGGAACCTCTGGCAGCCTCTGGCGTAACGTCTTAAT
>Ga0207421_10001531_pt1 | contig 29579 bp, 29 predicted proteins | sample SodLakKL_010_SED_4_FD_187542 | JGI IMG/M metagenome (GOLD analysis project Ga0207421, IMG submission 187542) | Alkaline sediment microbial communities from Lake Tanatar, Kulunda Steppe, Russia - 8KL_010_SED (SPAdes) (version 2) | ecosystem: Environmental > Aquatic > Non-marine Saline and...
TTACTGATTACTGATTACTGATTACTGTCCCATACCCATTGCTTATTCCTTATTGCTAATTAATTCCCCTCTGACACTGTAAAATGAATCCTGAATAATGACATACTGTACCCCTGACATACTGTTATACTGAAAAAGGTCCGCAAACCACAGCAGGCTCCAAACCCGGATGCATGTCTTTTTCATCACCCAGCCCGCCAATTAAATGCTCGTCGTCTCCGAGAAGAACATCAGCAATTTGCCCGCTGTATTTAATTGCGGTTTCCTTCATCATACCCATCATCGGCCAGCCCCAGAGGCCGGAAACAAAAACATCATCCTGTACAAAATGAGGATCCGTTAAGTAGGTACATTCCACTAGCGGCTCAACCGGACTGCGGTTCGTGGCGCTGCCGCCAATAAGGTCGATCACTACGGAACCATCGCGGAGAGTCGACTTCAGGTGCTCGTTTGTAACCAGAAAATTCTTACCCCGAAGCGCAGCGGGCTGTTCGGCGCCGTTCACCACAAGATCAGAATCGGAAAGCCAGCTGGCGATGCGCTCCTTAGTCGTGTGGGGCCTGCCCAGTACGTGGGTCTGCTTCACACCTTGCCGGTAGCACTCGTTGATGGAGCCCATGCCCACGTTACCGAAGCCGAGCACCGTTGCCTTCACCCTATCCCCTTTCAGTTTAAGCGGGCTCTCTCCGGCCAGAAGGGTGAACCCATAGCGTGCACCCGCCATGCCCGTTTCATGCAGACACTGGATTCGCCTGAGGCCCGTATCCCAGGGTTGGTGAATGCTTCGATAGAGACGAATGGCTTCATCACCATATTCTTTGCGGAATTGAGCCACATCAAAAGTAAACGCGCCCTGTTTTTCGAGTTTCAGGGTGATGGCCTCCGAGTCAGGAAATAGCTCCGAATCATATACGAATAACCGCTGACTCACATCACCTAAAACATCCTGCGGATCCAAACCGGCCTGAAGTACCGAAAAGCGCTCCGGACTGTGGTTGGCCAGCCGGCGGATAAGCTCGCGGTGGCGGTCGTGGTAGCCCATCATGTGGATGGTAAGGTAATTCTGTGCGTTGCGCTGTATCCATGGCTCAAGCGCGGCATCGGCAGCGACCCGGCCAAGGATGTCGTCATCGGTACGCTTTTGGGGCGTTTCAACAATGTTCTCCATGGCAATCACTGTAATCTGATGCTCTTCAAGTGCCTTAGCGCGATCCGGAAAGGAATGGAAATGAGCCATACAAAACAGAGCGCAGCCCTTGCGCATCAGCGGGATGTGCTCCATGGCCGGCCCCTTAAACTTGATGATGAGGTCTTTATCGGCGTAAATCTCCTCGGTGCTCTGTATGTCCGCCCCGGCCGCGATATATTCATCATCGCTGAACCCGACACGCTCCCCGGCGCCCTGCTCTACGAACACGCGGCAGCCGGCCTCGGTGAGCTGCTTAACGTCTCTGGGAATGAGGGCAACCCTCTTCTCGAGTGATCCCGGGTTTTCCGGAGATTCATTTTCGCGGGCAAGTCCGATGGTTTTATAATAGGGTGATGTGCTCATAGCTTAATAGTAAATTTTGCCTGTTTCTGGCATGAAAAAAAGTGGTGTAATGCGCTAATAAATATTCTGAAAATCCGTTGTTTAAGCTTATTTTAACGGTTTTTTGCTCCAATGACAACCGCTGTTTAGGCTATCCTCAAGCGTACCAAAAGGTAACGATTTGCATGGCCCTTCTGTTCAGATTTTATGCCATCAAAACCAGCTTACAAACAAATCCACTTTGCCGACCTCGGCCCTACCGGGTATGAACCCGCCTGGGAGCATCAGCTCAAGCTGCAGCAGGAGCTGATTAGCCGGAAAATAAGCGCTTCGGTTAAATCAGATTCAGATGGTAGCGGCTACAATAACGGCTACCTGCTTTTTACGGAGCATCCGCACGTGTATACGCTCGGCAAAAACGGATCAGAGCGGCATCTGCTGCTAAATGAAGACGGCCTCAGGCGAAATCAGGCTACCTTCATACAGACCGACCGCGGAGGCGATATAACCTACCACGGTCCTGGTCAGCTTGTGGGTTATCCGATACTTGATTTGGATACGTTTGGAACCGACATCGGTAACTACCTGAAAAACCTTGAGGAAGTCATCATTCTTACCCTTGCCGATTACGGTATTGAAGCCGGCCGTTCAGAAGGCTTTACGGGCGTCTGGACCGGCGATGCCAAGATATGCGCTTTGGGCGTGAAGTGTTCCCGATGGGTTACCATGCACGGATTCGCCCTCAACGTAAATACCGACCTCCATTATTTTAGCCATATTGTACCCTGTGGAATTGCCGACCGGAAGGTTAGCAGTATGAAGCAGCTGCTCGGCAAAGAAGTTGAGCCCCTTGAAGTAAAGCAAAAAGTGATGCATTATTTTGCATCGGTTTTTGAATGTGAGCTGGTTTCGACCCCGCTCATAGCCATGTAAAAAATAATCAATATCGTATGTTATTGATGAACAGAGCCCTATAATCAACCTTTACAAATAACAAAAAAGCGACAGATTTTATGAGTTGTGCCACAAAAGTAACCCAGCCTCCAGTACAAAAAGACGATTCCAAAGCAGGCCGCAGACCGGACTGGCTGAAGGTTAAACTGCCTACCGGCAGGAAGTTCAAGGAGATTAGCCAGACCATCCGCACGCATTCACTGAATACGGTATGTGCTGAGGCAAGATGTCCGAATATGGGTGAGTGCTGGGGAGCAGGCACAGCAACATTCATGATTCTGGGAGATATTTGCACCCGCTCGTGCGGCTTTTGTGCCATCAAAACCGGTCGTCCGGATAAAGGGCTCGATTGGGATGAACCTGCCCGTGTAGCCGATGCAGCCAAGCTAATGGGCCTGAAGCATGTGGTGATTACATCCGTTAACCGTGATGAGCGAAAGGATGGCGGAGCGCCCATTTTTGCGGAAACCATACGATGTCTAAGAGAAGAAATCCCCGGAGTAACGATTGAGATTCTCATTCCGGACTTCCGCGGAGTTTGGGAAGCGCTCGATATCGTAATTGATGCGAAGCCAGAGGTTATGAATCACAATCTCGAGTCTGTTCCCCGCCTGTATAAGGTAGTGAGACCACAAGCCCGTTACGACAGATCCCTGGAAGTACTCAAGATTTGCCACGATAAAGGCCTGAGGACAAAAACAGGCATTATGGTTGGGCTCGGCGAAACTCCTGCTGAGGTGTTCGAACTAATGGATGATGTAGTCGCTGCCGGCGTGAATGTGTTAACAATCGGCCAATACATGCAGCCCACAAAAATGCATCTTGATGTGCAGGAGTGGGTGCACCCCGATACCTTCGCCCTGTATAAAGAAATCGGAGAGGCAAAAGGCATTGAGCACGTGGAAAGTGGTCCGCTTGTACGCTCATCATACCACGCAGAAAAGCACGTGTAGCGGAGTCTTGCATACGGGTGTAAACTGTTAAAAAATGTTTGTATAGGTTAGAAAAAAAGCGCTTTTAAGCGATCAGGTGGAATAAGCCGGTAATTTTATTATTTTAGCAAGGCAATCACAATTAAGGGCTTTGATATCAGAACATACCGGCTTGTACGTTATACCATGCCAAATCATATTCCGGACAGCTAACAACCATCGAGTTTATACAGGAGAACAACAGTGGGCACATTAGTAATTATTGCCATTCTCAGCTATTTGATAGGAGCAATACCATCTTCGTTATGGGTTGGTAAAATCTATAAAAAAATTGATCTCAGGGAGCATGGCAGCGGTAATCTGGGAGCTACCAACACCTTTCGGATTTTAGGATGGAAAGCAGGTATCGTAGTCTCGGTTATGGATTTCATGAAGGGCTTTACGGCGGCTTTCTGGATTTCAAGTATAGCCGTTGATGCCATCCCAAGCGTATATTCAGGATGGGAAACTGCGATATTTGTACAAATCTTCGCCGGACTTATAGCTGTAATAGGCCATATGTTTTCAATATTTGCCAAATTCAAAGGTGGCAAAGGAGTGCTCACGGCCTGCGGTATGCTGTATGCCATCGAGCCGATTTCAATTTCTCTGGCTCTTCTGGTATTTCTCACCGTGCTGATTACCACTCGCTATGTGTCTATGGCTTCCATCATTGCTTCTCTGATGTACCCTATTTTCCTCCTAATGCTGCGCTATGGTTTCAATCTCACCATAGACGGTAGTTTAATGGTTATTACCGCTGCATTGGCCATTACGATTGTGATTAAGCATCGTGGTAATATCAAGCGGCTGATCGCCGGAAATGAAAGCAGAATTAGTTCATTCAGTCCTGCTAAAGGACGTATAAATGAGGAGCAAACCCGGTGAATATTGCAATAATTGGTGCCGGTAGCTGGGGTACTGCGCTATCCCTTGTTCTTGCCGATTCCGGACATGATGTACGTATGTGGGCCCGCGAAACCGAGGTTGCCATTCACATCAACGAGCATCACAGAAATCCAAGCTATCTGTCGGATATTGTTCTGCCGGATAAAGTTAGCTGCTTTAACGAAATTGCACATACGCTGGAAGCTGCTGATGTTATTCTGTTTGCAACCCCCTCTCATGTTCTGCGAAGTATTGCCCAGCTGGTGCTTCCATATGTAACTAAAGACCAGCTTGTAGTAAGCGTGGTGAAGGGAATCGAAAACGAAACCTTCTTTACTATGACTCAAGTTCTAAAGGATGTGCTGAGTGATGTGGTTCCGGAAGATCATATTGGAACTTTGTACGGCCCAAGCCACGCTGAAGAGGTGGCTATGAGAAAGCCAACAGCGGTTGTGGTAGCTGCCTATTCCAACTCTACAGCCAAGTCCATACAGGCATTGTTCACCAGCCCGATGTTCAGGGTCTATATGAACCGGGATGTAATTGGTGTGGAAGTGGCTGGTTCCATTAAGAATATTATGGCGATTGCGGCCGGTATAGCCGTTGGCGCTGGTTTTGGCGATAACGCAATTGCTGCGATGGTAACCCGCGGGCTTCAGGAAATGAAGCGACTGGGTATGCGACTGGGGGCATCTCAGGATACTTTTTCAGGGCTGGCAGGTATTGGCGACCTTGTAGTAACCTGTACTTCCGAACACAGCCGCAACCGATATGTGGGCGAGCGAATTGGCCGTGGGGAATCCCTCCAAAAGATTACGGCACACATGAATCAGGTGGCCGAAGGTGTTAAAACAACCCGCAGCGTGTACGGCTGGGCCCAAAAGCTTCAGGTGGAAATGCCCATCACTGAGGCGGTTTTTAAAGTTTTATTTGAAGGCCTTGACCCTAAAGAGGGTGTGTACAGTCTGATGACCAGGGAGCAAAAAGAGGAGATACTTTTTTAACAGTTTCTTTAAACGTGAACGATTATTTTATAGAGTGTGTAATCAGGACATAAGTAAATTTTAAATACTCTCATGCCTTCGGATGCGTTAAATGCCCGAGGTTTATAAAAAACCGAGCAGAAAGTACAGATAGGAACCGAACAACCACAGCTCTTACTTTATTCCGATATGTTTAGCCAAATGCCCGCAACGAGCAATATGTCTCTTGGCGATCTGAAGCGTCTCATTCGCACTGGCGAAGGTACCTTTCTGGAATTTAAGCGCACCATTTCCTCCCCGGAAAGAATTGCACGTGAAGTATGCGCATTCGCCAATACAAGAGGCGGAACCCTGCTTATAGGAGTAAACGACGACAGGTCACTGGTAGGCGTTCGCAGCTTTTATGAAGAAAGTTACCTGCTCTACGAAGCCCTCAATATGCTATGCTCTCCTGCCATCGACTATGAGGTAGAAATCGTGCAGCTGGGCGATAAAGACATCGTTGTAGTAAAGGTGATGGAATCTGAGAATAAACCGGTTTACGCCAAGCTTGGAAAGAAAAGCCATATCTTTGTTCGCGAAAAGGATAAAAGCGTGCGGCCAACCAAAGAGCGGGCTGCCTTGCTTCGTACCGAATCCCGCGACAATGGCATCACTTTTGAATACGGACCCAACGAGCAGCGTTTATTCCGTTACCTGGGCGAGTACGACAAGATTACCGTAAATGAGTACTCCAGACTGGTAGATCTTAATAAATACAAATCATCCCGAATTCTTGTAAACCTGGTGAGCCTTGGCGTTCTTCAGCTTTTTAATAAAGACGATGTAGAGTATTTCACCCTTTCCAATCAGGCGTTCTGATTCGGTGTGATGCGGGACTTTGTATTGTCTTCATAAAATCAAGCTATATTAGTTATTATAGCTAATAAACGAATTATCCGATTTTTAATATGGCAACAGCAGAACAAGACGTTATTTCAATTACCGAAAGAGCTGCAAAACAGATTAAAAAGCTGATTATGCAGGAAAACCTGGGTGAAGGCCGGCACTTGCGCGTAGGCGTTAAAGGCGGTGGATGCTCGGGCCTCAGCTATCTGATTGATTTCGATGATATGAACGAAATGGATACTCTGGTTGAAATGGACGGTTTTTCAGTAATTATTGATAAAAGGCAGGCCCTTTATCTTCACGGAACAGTACTGGACTTTAAAGACGGCCTCGATGCACGTGGTTTTATTTTCGAAAATCCACAAGCAAGCAGTACCTGTGGCTGTGGTGCTTCGTTCAGCGCGTAAATTACTAAATAAGTAAAGTTTACAGCTTAAAAAGCTGAATGAATCTGCCGAAAGGCAAGTTATAATGGTATAACACTTACGAAGCCCGGATTTCCGGGCTTTTTTCGTATTTTACAAACTTGGATGTATGCATAGCAGCTCCGGTAAACGGTATCTGCGTAAAAGGTTAACACATTGAGCACAACACAAACGGAACTACATACCGAATCAGCCACCGGACTACAGGATGAACTCCTGGAGCTTAGGCGACACCTGCACAGAAATCCCGAACTGAGCTGGGGGGAGTATAACACATCCAGGCTCATTATCGGAAAGCTCAAAGAGCTTGGTCTTGAGGTTACTACCGGCCTGGCCCAAACAGGCTTTTACGTAGATATCGACAGCGGCAGACCGGGGCCGCACCTGGCGTGGCGAGCCGATATGGACGCCCTTCCTATCGATGATGATAAAACCGTTTCCTATGCCTCAATCGTACCCGGTGTTGCGCATATGTGTGGCCACGACGTTCATACATCAATTGCATTTGGTATTGTGAAGCAGCTTCTTGCCCGTAAAGAACACATGAAAGGCAAAATACGCGTGTTCTGGCAGCCGGCAGAAGAGCAACAGCCCAGCGGTTCACCCGATATGATCCGCGACGGAGTGCTCGACGGAATCGACGCCGTTTATGGCATGCACTGCGACCCGCATACCGATAGTGGTAAAATAAGCCTGAAGTCCGGACCCGAAACAGCCGCTTTCGATGCGTTTCAATTTGAAATAGACAGTGGCTCCACCAACCATTCTGCCCGGCCACACAAAGGCCCCGATGCCATGTGGGTGGGTCATCAGCTGGTTCAGAATATCTATCAGTTTGCCGGCCGCATGCTTAATGTGCTTGAACCGACAGTGGTATCGGTATGTAAATTCAACGCTGGTAACGCGCTTAACGTAATTCCACGCAAGGTTACTATTGGCGGAACCATACGAACGGTAAAAGAAGAAAACCGTGAGTTAATGAAAAGCTATCTCCACAAACTGGCTGGCAGTCTGGCTGCGCTGCACAATGTTAAGATTATCTCCGACTTCGGCCTTGGGGCTCCGGCGGTAGTAAACAATCCAGTATTATTTGAATTTGCTAAAAAAGAAGTAATCAGCTTTTACGGAAGCAACGGATTCGAAGACCGCGAACAAAGTATGGGCGCGGAAGACTTCTCATTTTATACGAGCGAGCGCCCCGGGTTATTCATACGCGTGGGTACCTGCAATGGGCCGGATACAGCCCATCCGCTGCACAGCTCGCTTTTCGACATCGATGAATCCGTACTCAGCCCTACGGCTTCATTTGTAGCACACCTGCTTGTACAACATACCTTAACCGACTTAAAGCTATAGCATAGTGAAGGTTTTAAAATTTGGCGGCACGTCTATGGCAGACGCGCAGGCCTGGAAAAGAGTGCTTGAAATTGTGAAGGCTGCCGGGCCCGGTACCACTACAGTGGTTTCCGCAACATCCGGCACGACCAATAGTCTTATTCTTGCAGCCGAAACGGCTAAGAATGGTTCACTGGAAGACGCCAAAGCCATAAGTGAAGAAATTCGTGAGCGGCACATTGCGCTGATTAACGACTTTTTTGATCTTCCGGAAGCTAAAGATGAAGAAGGCGTGGATGTGTGCATAAATCACATCAATAAGATTGTTTCGGTTTTAGACAATTATCTTCTTGGGATCCAAACGCTGGGAGAACTAAGCCCGAAATCTATGGATGCCGTTTCCAGCATTGGAGAGCGCCTTAGCTCTTTTTTGCTGGCGGAATGCGCAAAAGGGCAAGGAATCCCATCGGTCTGGATAGACGCTGCAGATATCATGAAAACAGATTCCGACCACGGAAAGGCAGCTCCGGATATGGATGCCATTCATGAGCGCGGAAAAAGCATCGTTCATCATGCCCAAAGCGGCAAATTCCCCATTATGGGCGGCTTCTACGGAAGCGATGAAAACGGCGTGATCACCACGCTGGGCCGCGGTGGCTCCGATTTCTCCGCAAGTATTGTGGGCCTGGTAGCCGATGCCGAAGCTATCGAGATATGGACGGATGTAAGCGGAATGTACACCAGCGATCCGCGCTTTGTGCAGCATGCCTTCAGCATAAAAGAGCTTAGTTTTAACGAGGCGGCCGAGCTTGCCTATTTCGGCGCCAAGGTGCTTCACCCGGCTACCATTCAGCCGGCGGTTGAGAAGGACATACCCGTTTATGTGAAGAACACCTTCGAGCCGGAGCATCCCGGAACGCGGATTTTCTCCGATGCCGATGCCGACTCTCCCGTTCGCGCGATTGCCTTCAAAAAAGACATCACCGTAATTACCGTAATTTCTTCGCGCATGCTTCTGGCCTGGGGTTTTCTGGCCAAGGTGTTTGCCATTTTTGAGAAAAATCAGGTATCAGTCGATCTGGTTTCCACCTCCGAGGTTTCCATCAGCATGACGGTCGATAAAAAGGCGCGGCTCGATGCAATTCGCAAAGATCTTGAAGACATCGCCACCGTGAAAGTCTACTACAACCAGGCGCTCATTTCGCTGGTTGGTAAAAATATGATGAAGTCGAAAGGCGTGGCCGCAAGTGCTTTCGAGGCGCTTTCGGAATTCCCCATTCGCATGATTTCGCAGGGTAGCTCCGACATCAACCTTTCGGTTGTGGTCGAGAACGAGCACGCCGTTGAGGCTGTACAGGCCCTGCACGACACCTTTTTCCCGAACCGAACCACGCCGGAGAATCCGTAGCTATGAGCGAGCTCAAAAAACTGGCAATGATAGGCAACGGCCGCATGGGCACGCGCATTACGGGCCTGGCCGGAGATCACGGGTTCGAAACCAGCCTGGTTTTGGGCGAGCACAACAATGTAAAGGGTGATGGCATCACGCCCTCATCATTCTCCGGAATTGATGCGGCCATCGATTTCACCCATCCGAATGCGGCAATGACCCACATCCACCGCGTGCTGGAAACCGGCACTCCTCTGGTCGTGGGCACCACCGGCTGGCTGACCGACGCCAATCGCGAAACCGTCGAAAAGCTCATCGCAAAACACGACGGACGCCTGGTCTACGGATCAAATTTCAGCCTGGGCGTGCAGCTTTTTATGAAGCTCGCCCGCGAGGCCGGCCGCCTGCTCGGCAACGCTCCCGGCTTTGATGCTTCACTTCATGAGGTGCACCATACCGGCAAGGCCGATGCGCCAAGCGGCACCGCCATCACCATGGCAGAGCAGTTTCTGACCGGTGCCGGCAAAAAGCGAAATACCAGCTACGGCACACCCGAACGCGGCCTGCCTGATACCGACTCGTTCCGTATCACGTCGCAGCGTCTGGGCGGCGTATTTGGCGAGCACGAGCTCCGGGTTAATTCCGACTGGGATGACATCACCCTTTCGCACAAGGCGCTCTCCAGAGACGGATTTGCGGCCGGTGCGCTCAAAACCGCAGACTGGCTTATAAATCAGAAGCCCGGTTTTTATCTTATCGAAAACGTGGTTGAGGAAGTCCTTAGCGGAAGCAGGTAAAAGCGGCTCCACAGAACTTCATTCTATCGCAACACAAACCATTTAACAAATCGAGATCATGTCTTTATACGATCAAATTTTAGCAGACCTCAAAGAATCGATGAAAGCCCGCGAGGAGCGCCGTACTCTGGTGCTTCGCTCGCTCAAATCGGCCATTCTGGAAAAGGAAATCGCGCAGCGCTCGGGCGGTGAGCGCTCTGAAGTGTCGGACGAAACGGCCGTTGAGGTCATCACCAAGTCGGCCAAGCAGCGCCGCGACTCCATCGAGCAGTACCGAAACGCAGAACGCGAAGATCTGGCTTCAGTGGAAGAAGAAGAGCTCAAGATTATTGAAACCTACCTGCCAAAACAGCTCGACAAGGCCGAAATCGAAGCTATTGTTGACGGCGCCATTTCAAAAACCGGCGCCTCATCCATGGCCGATATGGGCAAGGTGATGGGCGTGGTGATGCCGCAGGTTAAGGGCAAAGCCGACGGCAAGCTGGTTAACGAGGTCGTAAAAGAGCGCCTTAACGGCTGATGAACATACTCGACGGCATCATACTCGTCCCGCTGATTTTCTTTGCGTTTCAGGGCTTCCGAAACGGCCTGCTTCGCGAGGTGATGGGGCTTGGCGGCGTATTGCTGGCGTTGTTTCTGGGCTTCCGCCACATGGATGATGTGGGAAATCTGATTAACCGGATGTTCGAAATAAACGAAGTCTGGGTTTCCGTTCTGTCGTTTGTTCTCATCTTTGCCGGCGTTATCATCGCCGTTCAGCTCATTATTTACAGCCTCGAAGCCGTGCTGAAATTGGCCTTGCTAAGCGTTCCCAACCGCGTTCTGGGTCTGGTTTTTGGCGTTTTGAAAAGCAGCCTCTTTGTGAGCGTATTTTTTATTTTGCTGCTCGGTCTTGGGCAGCCCAAAGAGGAAACCAGAAATGATTCGCTGCTCTACCCCTATATCATGATGGTGGCGCCGGCGGCCTATAACGCCATTGGTAATATTTATCCCGGCTCGGAATCCTTTACCGATACCGTACGCCGGGCACTGGAAGACTTCGATTTTGATTAGCATTTATGATGCCATCACCCTGTATAACCATTATTTGAACTCAACACATTATTTTTAAAACCACATCATGTCATTTTTACCAGTAGAACAGCAGCTCGAAATTATTCGCCGCGGAACAACCGAAATTGTGCCCGAGCCGGAGCTGAAGGAAAAGCTTGAAAACTCCCGCAAGACCAACACCCCTCTTCGCATTAAGCTGGGCTGCGACCCTACCCGCCCGGATCTGCATCTGGGGCATTCGGTAATTCTTCGCAAGATGCGTCAGTTTCAGGATCTGGGTCATCACGCTATTCTGATTATTGGTGATTTTACGGCGTTGATCGGTGATCCTACGGGTCAGAACAAAACGCGCCCGGCCCTTACCCGGAATGAGATTCTGGAAAATGCTAAAACCTATCTGGATCAGGCTTCCAAGATTTTAGATGGTGATAAAACCGAGATTGTGTACAACTCCGACTGGCTCGGCACCATGGGTTTCGAAGACGTGATTCGCCTGAGTTCACAAATGACGGTCGCCCGCATGATCGAGCGAGATGATTTCAGCAAGCGATACAACAACAACGAGCCGATTTCGCTGCACGAGTTTTTGTATCCGCTGGCGCAGGGTCAGGATTCGGTTCATCTGAAATCGGATGTTGAGCTGGGCGGAACCGATCAGAAGTTTAATCTGCTGGTCGGGCGCCACATGCAAAAAGAAGCCGGACTCCCGCAGCAGGTCTGCCTGATGATGCCGCTTCTGGTTGGCACAGACGGCGTGCAGAAAATGTCGAAATCATACGACAACTACATCGGCCTGGACGACGAGCCAAACGACATGTACGGCAAAACGCTGTCCGTGCCGGATGAGCTCATCTACACCTATTTTGAGCTGATAACCGATACTCCCGTTTCGGCTCTGCCGGCCATCAAGGAGCGGGCGGAGAAAGATCCCCGAAACAGCAAGCACGATCTGGCCTGGACCGTAACGCGCATGTACTACGACGAAGCCACCGCTAACGGCGCGCGCGAGCACTTCGAAAAAACGGTCATCAACAAGGAAATTCCTGACGATATTCCTGAGTTTACCTTCGAAAGCGGAAGCGAGCACAAGCTCATCCACATCATCAAAACGGTGAAGTTTGCCCCGAGCAACGGAGAGGCAAGACGCCTCATTCAGCAGGGCGGCGTTTCCATCGATGGGGAAACCGTGGAAGATGTTAACCACGAAATAACGTTTGCTCCAGGCACCGAAATGGTTCTCAAGGTCGGGAAACGGAAGTTTGGTCGTATTGTAACCGCATCATAATTAAAAAGGGTAATCAACGACGGGCCGTTGTCTGGAAAGAGTACTTTCGGGCATCAGGTGCCAACACCCTGCAAAAACAAATCACAAATTTCAGGAAAAATACAGCAGATTACATGCCGGATATTAAAATCAGTTCGTACAACGTAAACGGAATCAGAGCAGCGGAAAGAAAAGGGTTTTCGGACTGGGTGAGGTCATCTCAGCCGGACGTCATTTGCCTGCAGGAAATCAAGGCCGTGGAAGAGCAGGTGCCGCAGGAGGTGCTCGATCTGGGCTACCACGCGACCTGGCACTCGGCCGTTAAAAAAGGATATTCCGGAGTGGCCATTCTTTCCCGCATGAAGCCGGTTTCCGTAACTGAAGGCATGGGACTCGACTGGATTGACAGCGAAGGCCGCGTGCTGATGCACGAGTATGATGACTTCAAAGTGTATTCGCTCTACCTGCCAAGCGGAACAACGGGAAGCGTGCGCCAGGATATTAAAATGAAGTTTCTGGATGCCTTCAACGACTTTGCCGCAACCCTGCTCGAAGATGACAAGCCCGTGGTGCTGTGCGGAGATTACAACATCGCCCACACCGAAATTGATATTCACGATCCGGTGCGGAATAAGAAAACGTCTGGCTTTCTTCCGGAAGAGCGTCAGTGGTTTACAGAGTTCCTGGAGCTTGGTTTCGATGATGTGTTTCGTAAGCAGCATCCGGAGCTGACCGACACCTACAGCTGGTGGAGCTACCGGGCAGCTTCCAAGGAAAGAAACAAAGGCTGGCGTCTGGACTATCATCTGGCAAGCAAAAACATGAGCGAAAAAGCTATCGAGGCCGAAATCGAGCGTGACTACGACATGAGCGATCACGCGCCGGTTTCTGTGGTTTACCGCTTCTGATGCCCTCAGACGCCCGTGCAGAGCAGCCCGGCGGTTCTGTATTCATTGATTATTCTGTTATCTTAAACAAAGCCGGATTTTAGCTTTAAGCGACATCACCAATACTATTATATTTTTATGAGTTCAAACAAAGTACGTGTTCGTTTTGCGCCATCCCCGACGGGCTGGCTTCATATTGGTGGCCTCAGAACGGCCCTTTATAACTATTTATTCGCACGCCACCACGGCGGTGATTTTGTGCTCCGCATAGAGGATACCGATCAGAAAAGGTACGTCGAAGGAGCTGAGCAGGATATCGTGGAAAGCATGAAGTGGGCCGGCATGGACTACGATGAAGGCCCGGGCAAAGAAGGGCAGTTTGGTCCGTACCGGCAGAGCGAGCGCTCTGAGCTTTACGCCAAATACGCCAGTCAGCTGATCGAAGCCGATCACGCCTACTATGCGTTCGACACCACCGAAGATATTGAGCAGATGCGCGAAAGACTTCAGAAGTCGGGAAATCCGAGTCCGAAGTACGACGCCATTACGCGCATGAGCATGAAAAACAGCCTCACCCTTCCGGCTGATGAAGTCCAGCAGCGCCTCGAGCGTGGCGACGAGTATGTGGTTCGCCTGAAGGTGCCCCGCCGCGAAACCATCCGTTTTGAGGACCTTGTGCGCGGTCACGTAAAATTTGAGAGTCAGGGTCTGGATGATCAGGTTTTGCTGAAATCCGACGGACTTCCGACCTATCACCTGGCGAACGTGGTGGATGATCATGAGATGCAGATCAGCCACGTAATTCGCGGTGAAGAATGGCTGAGCAGCGCGCCAAAGCACATTCTGCTGTATCAGTACTTTGGCTGGGAGCCGCCTAAAATGGCCCACCTGCCGCTTATAATGTCACCTGCCGGCGGAAAGCTGTCGAAGCGTAAAGCCGAAGAGCAGGGGATTATGGTGAACGTGCGTGATTATCAGCAGGGCGGATACGAGCCTGAAGCGCTGGTTAACTTCCTCGCCTATCTTGGCTGGAGCCCGGGCGACGATCGCGAAATCATGTCCCTTGAGCAGCTTTGCAAAGAGTTCGAAATGGAGCGCGTGAGTAAATCCGGCGCGGTGTTCAACACCAACAAGCTCACCTGGTACAACGAGCAGTACATGCGCGAGCGCAGCGTGGAATCGCTGCTTCCGGAAGTGAAGCAGGAATTCGAGAAGGCGGGCATCACCAATATTGATGACGACTATCTCAGTAAGGTAATTCCGCTTATGATTGAGCGCGTTTCGCTGCTGCCTGAGTTTGCCGAGCACGGAAAATACTACTTCGTGGCTCCGGACGAGTATGATGAGAAATCGGTGAAAAAGGGATGGAAAGAAGAAACGCCTGAACTGCTGAAAAACTACCTTGGCCGAATCCAGGAACTGGATGAAGCCGGTTTCCAGGCTGCCACGCTTAAGGAAAATCTGGAAGCCGTAGTAAATGAAGCCGGCGTTGGCTTCGGCAAGCTGATGCAGCCGCTTCGCGTGTCTGTTACGGGCATGGGCTTTGGTCCCGACCTGTTCATCACCATGGAGCTGCTGGGCAAGAGCGAAACCGAAAGCAGAATCAACGCGGCGCTCGAGCGTCTGGGCTGAGAGGCATCATCCTTTAAAACCACACCCGAAATTAACCAGCTTAAACAAAGCGCATCAGTCTATGGCAGCACAGAATCTGTTTGATTGCCCGGTGCGTTTTGTGAAGCGCCGGCGACAGCGTTACATACGAATTAGGGTGAAGGCCGACGAGGTGATCGTTTCTGCTCCGTATGGCACGCCAGGTACGGAAATGGAGCGTTTCGTGGAGGAAAAGCGCGACTGGATTAGCGCGAACCTCAAAAAACTGAATGAAAAGAAAACCCGCATCATACGGCAAAACCGTTTTGATGAGGGTTTTTTGCTTTATGAAGGAGAGTGGACGCCTGTGGAAATCATCACCACAAAAGGGCGGCCTTCATTTGAAGAAACCGGCTTCGGGTTCCGGGCGGCTGTAAATGAAAGTGGCAATGAAGGCTCCCGTGATTATCAGGCGGATGAAGTTGCCCGTTTGTATTACCGCTGGTCGAAAAAAAGGCTGGAGGGAAGGTTCAGAGCGCTTGCGGCAGAAAAGGGATTTAAGCACGAAAACGTGGTTATCCGGAATCAGAAATCAAAGTGGGGAAGCTGTTCGGGAAAGAAGAACATAAACCTGAACTGGCGCCTGATTAAGTGTCCGAAGTTTGTGCAGGACTACATCTTCGTTCATGAAATGTGCCATCTGAAGCACTTAAACCACAGCGCGGAATACTGGGCTTTAGTCGACCGGAACTATCCGGAGAGAATGAGGGCGGAGCGCTGGCTGAAGGAGAACGGAGCCTTGGCTTTTCAGAAGCCCTGATTTGTAGAGCCAGTTTTATCTCAGGCGGAAACGGAAACGTGGGATTGTTCTGATTCAGCAAGCCTGAGCGCAGGTTTTGGCTTTTGAGCAGCCGGCCTGGGTTTAGTCAATGGTTCTCTTTTGATAACCTTCAGCGTAAACAGCTGGGCCGGAGGCAGGTTTCTGAAAACCAGGGTTTTATCCACACAGTACTGTTTCACCAGTTTCTTCTCGTACTTGCAGCGGAAGTAATTGAAGTTCATGTATTTGTAGTACGAAATAAGTCCGTTTGGTCCGCAGAGTGACAGCTTTTTGTCCCACATCAGTTTTGTTACTTTTTCCGGAATGCTTTCGTAGGGAATGCTTGAAAAAATGTAGTCGTAGGGTTCATCGGGCGAAAATTCAAGTAGATCCACATAGTGCACGTTCATGCCGGGATGTTTAAAACGGCGCCTGAGCATGCGGCAGAAATGCGGGTTGATTTCAACCATATCGATTTTGTCCTGAGGCCGCATCACCTCAATAATCGCTTTGGTAAGCGTACCGGTGCCGGGTCCAAGCTCGAGAATGCGAAGGGGCCTGTCTGATGTCTCTGTCTTTTCGCGAAGAAAACGGACCATGTCGCTGGCCAGGTATTTGGAGCTCGGAGCCACCGCACCAGTCTTCCTGATGTCACGAAGAAAATAAAGAATTGGGTTCAAAACAGGCTTTATTGTTTAAGTTAAAAGTCCCGTTTCCTGTGTGCTAACAAAGAAAACAGCATGCGCTTTCTGCTAAGTTTCCATTATAACGAATAACGGGCGCATTCACCAATAGCGATTACGCCCGTTTAGACCTGCTTAACGTTTTGGTTTCAGAACCGAAACGGGTAAAATCATTTCTTCCATCGAAGCCCCGCCGTGCTGAAAGGTATCTTTGTATTTATTCTGGAACTTGTGATAATTGGTCGGATACACGAAATAGTAGTCTTCCTTGGCGAAAATATAGTTTGTACTCGCGTTGGTTTTTGGAAGCTTGTAGTCAGACGGATTATCCACTATGATGGCGGCATTCTTGTCGACTTTCAGATGTCGGCCAAATTTATACCGAAGGCTGGTTGATGTATTCCGGTCGCCAAGTACTTTTGTATCGCGCAGCGCCCTTACCGAGCCATGATCGGTGGTTACTACAATTCGCACGTCTTTGGTCGACAGCTCTTTGAAAATCTGAAGCAAATTTGAGTGCTGAAACCATGTTTTTGCGAGCGAGCGGAAGGCAGGCACGTCCGGGGCGATTTCTTTTAAAACTTCGGAATCAGAACGCGAGTGAACCAGCGTATCCACAAAGTTGAATACAAAAGCATTGAATGGCGACTGCATGTAGTTGCTTATTCGGTCAGAAATCCGCTTGCCTTCGTCTTTGTGGAGTACTTTCTCGTACCGGGGTGTAAAGTTGTGGCCGAGTCGTTTAAACTGCTCAGAGAGCAGCTCTGGCTCATCCTGGTTTAGAGACGATTCATCGCCCTCAGCATGTTTCCAATACTGCGGGTAGTGCTTTTCGATATCCAGCGGATATAAACCGGCAAAAATAGCGTTGCGCGAATACGGCGTGGCCGTGGGCAGAATGGAATAGTAAAAATCGGTTTCGATAGTGTAGTAATCCGATAGCAGCTTCTCAAAAACCAGCCACTGATCGTACCGCATACAGTCGATAATAATCAGGAACGTACTTTCGGCTTCATCCAGATGCGGATGCACGTATTCTTTTATGATGTCGGGAGAAAGCAGCGGACGTTCATCCAGGTTCTTATCGAGCCAGTACTGATACTCGCTGTCGATAAACTTGCCGAATTCGGTGTTGGCCTGCTGAACCTGGTCGTTCAGAATCTGAAGCAAGCCCTCATCACCTTTTTCAAGCTCGAGCTCCCAGCTGGTAAGCTGTGTGTATATCGAAATCCATTCCGACCAGTCCGGCCGGCTGTCAATTTGTGCGCTTATGCTTTGAAAGCTTTGCAGGTAGTTCTGCGCTGATTTCTCATTTGTGAGGCGTTTTTGGTCCAGGATTCGCTTAATGGTGAGCAGGATCTGGTTCGGGTTTACCGGTTTAATAAGGTAGTCTGCAATCTTAAACCCGATTGCATCCTCCATAATCATCTCCTCTTCGCTCTTGGTAATCATAACAACCGGAATCTGCGGGTTCAGCTGTTTAATTTTACTAAGAGTGGTTAGACCATCCATACCGGGCATCTGTTCATCAAGGAAAATGAGGTCGAAAGATTCCTTTTGCACAAGTGTGATGGCGTCTTCGCCGTTGGTTACCGGTTTTAGGGTAAATCCTTTATTTTCGAGAAATAGTATGTGGGGTTTGAGGCGTTCAATCTCGTCATCAGCCCATAAAATTTTTGCACTCATTCGGTAGGTAGTAAGTCGGTAAAATGATTCATTTAATTAAAAGCTTAAATAAACCAGCTGCTTTGCCTTCATCAGGATGAAAACGTTGGACAATCCAGCGGTTTATTAAGTCTTTTTTAGTCAGCTACCGTTATCAGATCCTTGATTGCTTCAAACCGGGCATCGCCTATGCCCCGCACATTTTTAATGTCTTCAATCTGGCGAAACGGTCCGTTCTCAGTCCTGTATTCAATAATGCGGGCAGCTATAGCCGGTCCAACACCCGGAAGTGTAGCCAGGGTGGCAGCATCAGCTGTATTGATGTTAACTTTTGCGGATAATACTTCTGCTGTTGTATCAGATACTTCGGCAACTGTTGTTTCCATAACGGGAGCCGGAGCCGTAATCGTTTCTGGCTCTTGAACTTTCTTTTCAGTTTCTGCAATCACAGGAATTTCTGCTAATGGGTTTTCCTGAGGATAATACTGACTCAGAATCTCCTGCGACTGATTTGCCGGAACTGTGCTGAGTTGCTCAAACTGTGCGAAAACAGCCGAATACGTTTCATCGGCATAGGCAACAGACTGAGAGCTAAACTGCTGGACGCCGCTAATAAGCAGAAAAAGCGCTCCCACAACAAGAATTGAAAAACGTTCTGCAGATGTAATTTGCAGCCGGTCAGCGAGAAAGTAGATGGCTCGTTTCATGATAATTCTGTTCAGTTATGTTTTAAACCGGCCGTGTTTGCCGTATTTATAAGACTCTGTACGTAAGAGTCCTGCCGTAAGGATTCCTTACACTATTTACTTAAATTTGTTCACAAAAGCACGTTAAATTTTTGTCTGGAAGTTTCATGTTTCACCTATTATCAATAAAAAATGTTAGAAAATTCAGCAGTGATTCCTCAAGGTTCATCTTCTGTTCAGCTGGGGGAAATACCGGTCCGGGTTATTAAAAAGGGAGAAGGCAAGCCACTGTTTTTTCTGCATGGATGGGGGTGTAGTGCCGAGACAATGATTTCCCTTGCTTCGGCTGCTGAACAAACACATTCATGCTACTTTATTGATTTTCCGGGCTTCGGAAAAACGCCGGCACCTCCTGTAGGATGGGATGTAGGTGACTATGCCAATTTTACTATCGAATTAAAAAAAAGAATCTCGCCCGGACAGCCGGTTTCGGTAGTAGCCCATTCTTTTGGCGGCCGCGTGATGCTCAAACTATTGTCGGAACCGGCAACCGCATCCTCTTTTTCAAAAGTGGTAATTACAGGCGGCGCCGGCATGAAGCCCAAACGTCCGCTGAAATACTACTATCGTGTGTCACTCGCAAAAATCCTGAAGGCTCCTTTTATGCTTCTTCCTGCTTCGATGCGCGAACGCGGTCTTGCCCGGCTTCGGAAAACGAGCGTCTGGAAATCGCTTGGCTCATCCGATTACGCACAGCTTGAAGGCGTTATGCGTGAAGTATTTGTTAAAACGGTGCGCGAGTATCTCGACCACACCCTGCCTGAAATCGATCACGATGTGCTGTTGCTGTGGGGCGAAAAGGATGATGCCGCTCCTCTATATCAGGCGCAGCGCATGGAAAAAGGCATGAAAAACGCTGCTCTTGTAACCATCCCTAATGCCGGCCATTACGCTTTTTTAGATCAGCCCGTGCGGTTTAAGACCATTATGAAGGCCTATCTGGAAGGGTGATGCCGCACAACCGTTAAAATTCGTTATTAATGTGCGATAGATGATTGATATATCAGCGGTTTTAGTTTTATTAGTTAAGGAGTAAATATCAGATTATACAATAATAATCGCCCTTAAATGTTGGGGTATAACGAAAATGGGACTGTTAGACTAATGGAAACAAAAACTAAATACAAGCTGCGCGAAGCCACCTGGCAGGCTGATGAAAAAGCCCTGATGAAAGTGCGGACTATCGTTTTTATCGAAGAGCAAATGGTTCCGGTTAAAGACGAAATCGACGAATATGACCCGGTTTCATACCACGTATTGATAAACGATGAAGAACACAACCCGGTAGCAACCGGGCGACTGAATCCCGACGGACAAATTGGCCGCATGGCCGTGCTGAAAGAGCACAGAGGAAACGGGCTTGGCCACATGATGATGAAGCACCTTATGGATAAGGCACTGAATGATGGCCACCGCATAATTGAAATGAGCGCCCAGACGCACGCCATCCCGTTTTACAGTAAGTACGGATTCACAACCGTGGGGCGCATATACGACGAAGTAGGTATCCCTCACCAGAAAATGGTCTATATCCACAAAAAGAGTTAAGCAAACTCATCGGTCAACCCGCCTCTTAAATGCTACAGATCGAGATCTATGCTGTGAGACTCATACTGCTTCACGAATAAAGGCAGCAGAACGGCCAGCAGATAACAAATCCCTCCGATAACGGCAAACATTGCGGAAAAGAAAGCGTATTTGTCGAGCATATTCAGATGCATGAAAATGTTGTGCCAATCGTGGGCTTCTTTGCCCAGGTTTCCGATGAGCGGGAGCTGTCTGCCGGCCGCGTCGCCTGCATAAACAGCTACAGACATCCAGCTGAAGCCCAGATACACCAGCGACAGCTGCATGCCAATCCGGTAGCGGTTGTACCAGCAAAACCCAAGCAGCAGAGCCGGAAAAAATACCTGATACAGCGACCCGCCCAGAATTGTCCAGAACCGGTTCCCGGTGATTGAAAAAAAGCCGTGCCCCGCCTCATGCACGATCAGATCGAAGTGAAACAGCAGAAAATAGACGATGTTGTAGGGAAACGTATACGAGTAGCTGTTCACCAGAAGAATGTGCGTGCTGAGCGCCACATAAACCTGATGCGTTGAAAGCAGCACAAAAGGAAGTATGATGAGGGTGACCCACCAGGTTTTCAGATAGGTAAGCAGCGTTTCCTGCATGAGGTACAAACTGAAGGATTTTTGTACAGGAGAAAGGGTGCTGGCTTCCGAAGCGGAACCGGCCTTGTTTAGCTGTTCAGCTTGCTGTTGTGAATCCAAAGCTGATCGGGCTTAAACCCGGTATCGAACAAACGACGGCTGAGACCGTCCAGGGCTATTTCACCCCGGTGGGAAAGCTCAAAAATATGATCTTCCGGCTCATCAATAAAACCAAACTGTCGCAAATCGTTGAAAATAAGAAAACCCAGCTGCGATACAATTCCGCAGTTCTGCTCAATAAACTCCCGGCTGATGCGCGGCTGTGGCGGTGCTTTCACCAGGCCCATCACGTTAAATTCGACTTCGGTAAGCGGATAGCCTTCGCAGCCGGTAGTGAGCATGGCATCCCAGGCTTTTTGGGAGTAATGTAGCCCGAACCAGCGCTTGGAGTGTTTTAAAAGTCGTTTGCTTACACAGCAGGCCACCATATCTCCGGCCGGCACCGTATAGGGCTCACCACGCGAACGGTACATGGAAACAAGGCTCGCCAGATCAAGCGTGCGGATATTCGGAGGATACTGAAAGCAGTTGTGTTCAGATTTCATCTTGTGGAGGCCTGTTCGGCTTCTAAAATGCGTTTGTTATGGTGCAGGCAGGACTGCACATAAACATTCCTGCCTGTATTGAAAAAATTAGCGTAGGCTGCTTCTTTTACTTCATTTTGTTTTTGATGAGCTCTACCGCCTGATCCATGTCGAAGGATTCCACTTCGGCGTCTTTCGGCAGGCTGATGTTCTTCTTGCCGTATTTTATGTACGGTCCGTAGCGCCCGGTTAGCACGTTGATGGCGTCTCCGCTTTCAGGGTGTTTCCCGAGCTCTTTAAGCACCGATGAACCTCGTGAGCCACGGGCGCCTTTTTCCTGCTTCAGCACCTCAAGCGCGCGCTCCAGTCCAACTTCGAGCACATGGTCGTCCTTGCCCAGAGATTTGAACTTGCCGTCGTGCAGAATGAACGGTCCGTAACGACCTACGCCGGCCTTAACTTCTTTACCGGTTTCAGGATGCTCACCAAGCGTACGCGGAAGAGAAAGCAGCTGGAGGGCGGTTTCGAGATCCACGTCTTCCGGCTTCATACCTTTAAGCAATGAGCCGCGTTTGGGCTTTTTGTTTTCCTCGGTAACTTCTCCCAGCTGGACATACGGGCCGTAGCGACCGGTAAGCAGGTAAATCTCCTCATCCGTTTCCGGGTGCTTGCCCAGGGTTTCCGGACCTTCTTCAGACTTTTCGATCAGGTCACGAATTTTCTCAGCGGTAAGGTCGGATGGATCCATATCGGCCGGAATTGAGGCAGAGATGGTTTCATCATCCTTTTTAAGCTGAACATACGGGCCAAAGCGGCCTACAAATACCTCAATATCCTCAAGTCCTTCCAAAGGCAGGTTAATGCGGCGGGCTTTGGCCGGCTCAATCTGAGACTCCTGCTTTTCTACGTTTTCCTTGAGTCCTTTTTCGCCTTCATAATACGACTTAATGTAGGACAGCCGGTCGTGGTTGCCGTTGGCAATTTCATCGAGCTGATTTTCCATTTCTGAGGTGAAGTGGGTGTCTACCACCCCCGGGAAATGAGTTTCGAGCAGTTCGGTTACCGCAAAAGCAGTGAAGGTTGGAACCAGAGCCGAGCCGTCTTTCTGAGCGTATTTACGGTCCTGAATGGTGCCAATAATGGATGCATACGTACTCGGGCGTCCTACTCCTTCTTTTTCGAGAAACTTAATGAGCGTGGCTTCTGTGAAGCGAGCCGGAGGCTTGGTTTCATGAGTGAGGGCATTAAGCTTACTGCAGTCGAGCGCGTCTTTTTCGTTTAGTTTAGGCAGCGGTTTGTCCTGATCTTCGAGCTGCGCTTCCGGATCATCGCTTCCTTCTACATAAGCACGGAAATAACCTGCAAACAGGATTTTTTTACCCGATGCTTTGAAAGTGGCCTGCAGATCTTCACCCTTTTTAATTTTTGAGGCAAGAGCTTCATCGCCCTTTACCTTCGAATGTGCAACATCGGCCTGAATAACCAGATTGGTAAATTCAATTTGTGCTTCGGCCATTTGAGTCGCAACCGTACGCTTCCATATAAGGTCGTAAAGCTTCATCTCGCGACCGGATAAGCCTGTATCCTTAGGCGTTTTAAACTGCGATCCAGCCGGACGGATAGCTTCGTGGGCCTCTTGCGCCGACTTAGACTTGGTAGAGTAGCGACGTTCTTTTTCGCTAAGGTATTCGGATCCGTAAAGTTCTTCCACACCGTTGCGGGCTGCCGAAATGGCCTGATTAGACAAAAAGGTGGAATCGGTACGCATATAGGTAATGAAACCCTCTTCGTACAGACGCTGCGCAACGCGCATTGTGTCGCCGGCAGAAAAGCCAAACTTACGGTTAGACTCCTGCTGAAGGGTGGATGTGGTAAACGGTGGAGCAGGAGAACGTTTCTGCTGCTTTTTCTCAATACTCTCCACGCTCCATGAGGCGCTTTCAGTTAGTAAATCTTTGAGAGATTCTGCAGCTTTGAGATTTAGAAGTTCAACAGAATCGGGCTTTTTCAGCTTTCCGGTCTGCTCGTCGAAGTCTTTGCCGCTTGCCAGACGTTTGCCGTTAAGGGCCGACATGTCGGCTTCGAAGGTCGTTTTTTTGCCATCGGGAGCCAGGGTGGCTTTAAGATCGCAATAGGTACCGCTGCGGAAACGCATACGCTCGCGCTCACGATCTACAATCAGTTTTACGGCTACCGACTGAACGCGCCCGGCTGAAAGGCCCGGAGCGATTTTTTTCCAGAGCAAAGGTGAAATGGTATAACCGGCAAGGCGGTCGATAATGCGGCGGGTTTCCTGAGCATCGACAAGATTCATATCGATATCGCGGAAATCGCCAAGTGCACTTTGGATGGCTTCTTTGGTAATTTCATGGAAAACCATGCGTTTTACCGGGATTTTTGGCTTCAGCACTTCTTTTAAGTGCCAGGAAATGCCTTCACCCTCACGGTCTTCATCCGTTGCCAGAATGAGTTCGTCGGCTTCCTTAATGAGATCCTTCAGACGTTTAACTACTTTCTTTTTCGGAGTGGAAATCACATAAAGAGGCTCATATCCATCATCTGTATTGATGCCCAGCGAAGCCCATTTTTCTTTTTTTAGCTTAGCCGGAACTTCCTTGGCTGAAGCCGGAAGATCGCGAATGTGGCCATTGGACGAATCCACAACATAGCCCTTCGGAAGATACTTCTTTATGGTTTTCGCTTTGGTAGGCGACTCAACAATTACTAGTGATTTCATAAATCGGGATTAAAACAAAAAAGAGTAGAATAGCTAAAACGTGCTTTTAAAGGGAGTCAATCAGCTCAAAAAGCTCAGCTGCGTGATCTGCCGGACTAATTTTTTCAATTACACCAAGCACAGTTCCGTCTGTGTCTATAATGTACGCCGAACGGGAAGGGCCTTCAAACACTTTCCCATACATTTTTTTCTCGACCACAGAACTGGTTGCGCGCGCAAAATTATAATCAGGATCGGAAGCCAGAATATAGTTGATGCCTAGCTTATCCGCATAATTTTTGTGTGACGTGCATCCATCTTTGGAAATTGCCAGAAGGTTGTAGCCTCTTGAGTCGAACCCACCGGCATGTTCGGCCAGGCTGCGGTTCTGCTTGTCACAGCTGCCGGTGTTATTCTTCATATATACAGATACAACCGTCGGGCGGTCCAAAAGCTCGCTAAAGGTCGTTTCTTTCTCTTCACCGTCTTGAACAACTTTAAGGGTGAAGTCTGTACTGATTTTATCGCCTGATTTTACCATGTCTTCAGGATTTTTGTGATTGATTAAATTTGTATAGTGTACAGAATAATGGTGAAGCTATGAAGCGTTCCTCAAAAATGAAAGCAACTTCGCCTTCTCCTGTCTGTCCTGCAGCTTTGTAACCCGTGCTTTAGCTCTGCCGGGGTGTAAAGACCTGCTGAAGACCAGCAGCGTCTTTTTCCAGACTATTACAGACCAGGTCGCACAGATCATAGACGCTTTTGTCTTTGATGAAATAATATACGTGCAGACCTTCTTTTCGCCTGCCCAGGATTCCGTGCGAGCTCAAAAGTGAAAGATGTTTGGAAACATTGGCCTGCCCGGCCCCGGTTTGTTCAACAAGGTCCTGAACACACAATTCGCCCTTCTGGAGACAGTTAAGCAGTTTCAGGCGCATTGGTTCACCGAGAATCTTGAAACGGTGAGCTACATGCTCAAGCGTATTTTCGTTTAATTTTCCCATATTTGGCAGGTTCTGACTTTTGATAACCTATCTTGCCGGCTGTTCTTAATCTTTATAATGGCTTCCGTCAATAGCCTTAATTCAAAAGATGTTGAATAAAAAAAATATCAGGATGGAAGCAAAAAATACAAAAACACAAACTATATAACTAAAGAGTAAAATTGTATATGGCTCAGAACCTGCTTGCCGGGCACGCTTAAGGGAGCCCTTGGTTTATTTGCTGATACGAAGGGGCGATGATTTTTGGTATCTTGCAAGAAAAAAGGACTGCACGACTGGGCTTGAAGAAAATTTTTTATAAGCTTAAAAATATGATTTTGTGAGACTTACATGTATTCCTTTTTGCGATTTGAAAAAAAATATGTAAGGTTTTTCCCTTTTTCTGGTCTTTACTACAAAACAATAAAAAACAACAACACAAAACGGAGAACGACTATGTCCAGTTTAAATAAAGCAATGTTGATTGGTAACCTCGGAGCTGATCCTGAGGTACGTTACACGCAGAACAATACAGCTGTAGCCACATTAAGCGTAGCGACCAGCGAGCGTTTCAAAGACGGAAGCGGCGAAATGCAGGAACGTACCGAGTGGCACAGGGTGGTAGCCTGGGGTAAACTGGCAGAAATCTGCCAGAACTACCTCAAGAAAGGTGCAAAAGTGTACTTCGAAGGTCCGATTCAAACCCGTTCATGGGAAGACAAGGATGGCCAGAAGCGCTACACCACAGAAATTAAGGCACTCAATATGGTAATGCTCGACAGTAAGTCCGACGGCATGAACCAGGGTGCTCCTGCCGGTGGTGGAAACAAGGCTCAGACCAGTAACGCTTCCGCCAGCTCATTCAACGATGGCGATATGGATAACATCGACGATGATCTTCCATTCTGATTAATCTGCTGCGCCTTCTGCACAGTAACACAGATTAACGCAAACCTGAACCCGCATGCCTCAATAGTGGCGTGCGGGTTTATTTGTTGATGCCACAGGACGCATTAATTTGTATATTTGCTCCTTATAGATAACTTACGTCATCACTCTTCCTTCGCATACAAATTGTACGTACTTGGAACCTCCGTCGAATAGCCTGCTAAACCTGGGTATATCGCTTTTAGATTCTCCATCCGCTTCAATGGATGTTATTAACGCGCCCGATCCGGTAGAAATCGCCCTTCAGGTTGCTGTAATAATTATTGGTCTTATTCTGTCCGCTTTCTTTTCCGGTTCCGAAGTTGCCTACTTCTCCCAGCAGAACGCAACCCGGTTTAACGATAAAGACAGAAAGCTCGACGACGTCGAGCTGCGCGTAAAAAAAATGCTGGAATCCCCCCGCAGGCTTTTGGCAACGATTCTTATTGGAAACACCTTTGCCAATATCGTTACGGCCGTTTTTGCGGCCGTAGTTACGGGAAAACTCCTCGAGTTTATAAATCTGCCCGCCAGCGTAGTATTTACAGCCGAAATACTCGTGCTTACCTTCACCATTGTTGTGCTTACGGAAATCACGCCCAAAATCCTGGCGCTGAAAAACACCTATGACATTTCGCGTAAGCTGAGCGGTCTGCTCAATTTCTTTTTTATCATTCTTTCTCCTTTTGCGCGTCTCGTATCCAACTCCACTGCCAAACTCGAAGCCCGGATACCGAAGACCCACGATCACATCAGTTCGGAAGATCTCAAAACTATTGCCGAAGTAGGTGAAATGCAGGGAACCCTTCGCGGCGACGAGCGCGAAATTATCGAAAACGTAATTGAATTTGGCAACACCACCGTGAAGGAAATCATGACCTCCAGGGTGAATATTATCGCAATTTCAAACGATGCAACGCTCGACGATGTGCTCTCACTTGTTCGCGAAAGAGGTATTTCCCGATACCCGCTCTACGAAAATGACCTGGATAACATAACCGGGGTAATACACGCTAAAGATATTCTTCCGTTCCTGCTGCAGCAGGAAGAAAGATCGAATATCAACTGGCATACCAATGCCCGCAAAGCGCTCTTTGTGCCTACCACTAAAAAAATCGATGACCTTCTGAAAGACTTTCAGCGCGATAAAACCCACGTGGCGATTGTGGTAGATGAATATGGAGGAACCGAAGGATTGGTTACTCTCGATGATATTCTTGAAGAAATTATAGGTGAAATCCACGATGAGCACAGCGACAACGAAGAGCTTTTTACGATGACAGAACATGGCGACTATATCTTTGATGGCCGCATCGACCTGGATGATGTCGCGAAAGTTCTGGGTATGGAGCTTACTTCAGACGACGATGAATACGAAACCCTGGCAGGTCTTATTTATCATATTACCGAGCGCATTCCGGAACAAGGTGAAGTTGTTTACTTTAGCGACCTGGAGCTAACTGTAGAAGAAGTTGAAAACAATCGCCTGCGTAAAATCCGGGTAACTCCTCCCACCGCAATGCAGATTCCCGGCGATTCCGACTAAAAAGCATTTTTCGAACCAGAACCCATCACCCTACAAAACACCGCAATACGATGATTGAACGCTACTCCAGACCCGAAATGGCTGAAATCTGGACCGAACAAAATCAGTTTCAGGCCTGGCTGGATGTGGAGCTTGCCGCCTGCCGCGCCTGGAGCGAACTCGGGCACATACCGGCAAAAGACGTGGATGCACTTTACGAAAACGCCACGTTTAACATTGGCCGCATCAAAGAAATTGAGGCCGTTACGCGTCATGATGTGGTAGCGTTTACCCGGGCCGTTTCCGAGACGCTGGGTGATGAAAAAAAATGGGTTCACTACGGCCTTACCTCCACCGATGTGGTCGACACCGCATGGGGCGTTCGTCTGAAACAAGCCAATACCCTGCTGAAATCCGGTATCGAAAAAATGATTGAGGTACTCGCCGCCAAGGCGCATAAGCACAAGCATTCCATTATGATGGGCCGCACCCATGGAATCCACGCCGAGCCAACCACCTTCGGCCTGAAATGCGCCCTTTGGTATGCCGAAATGAACCGGAATCTGAAGCGGTTCGAACAGGCCGCCAATGATGTGGAGGTTGGGAAGCTTTCCGGAGCCGTCGGGACATTTGCAAATATTCCGCCGGAAGTTGAGGAAATCACCTGCCGGATTCTGGGCCTCGAAGCTGCCCTGGTTTCCACACAAACGCTGCAGCGCGACCGTCACGCCTTTTATATGGCAACGCTGGCCGTAATTGCATCATCGCTGGAGAAAATGGCCGTTGAGGTTCGCCATCTCCAGAAAAGTGAAACCCGCGAGGTGGAAGAGTTTTTTGCAGCGGGTCAGAAAGGATCTTCGGCCATGCCGCACAAACGCAATCCCATCAGCTCGGAAAACATTACGGGCTGCGCGCGCGTGATTCGCGGCTACATGCTCACCGCCTACGAAAACGTACCGCTCTGGCACGAGCGCGATATTTCCCACTCCTCGGCCGAGCGCATCATTCTGCCGGATGCAACCATTTTGCTCGACTACATGCTGCACCGCTTCGCCAGGGTGATGGATCAGCTGGTGGTATTCGAAGACCGCATGAAATCGAACATCGACCTCACGCACGGCCTCGTATTTTCCCAAAGGGTGATGCTGATGCTGATCGACAAAGGCCTCAGCCGCGAAAAAGCCTACGATACGGTTCAGCCGCTGGCTATGCAGGCCTGGGAAAACCAAACCCACCTGAAGCCTCTCGTTGAAGCAAGCGAAGCAATTCGGGCCCATCTCGGCCAAAAAGAAATCGACACGGCTTTCGACCTTGGTCACCACATGGCACAGGTCGACCGCATCTTCCAAAGAGCGGGACTGTAGCGCGGCTTATTAAAGCATAACGCCGGATTCGGGCTGTTCGGGTGCTGCGCACCGTTAAAATGAAACGATTGATACTTCGGCGATGCTGGTTTCGACTCCGCTCAACCAGCGTTCAATGTTAAGAAATCTATTATGCCTCTAAGCGCACCCTGAGCCTGCCTGCTGCAGGCAGGCGGAGTCGAAGGGTGTACTTAGCAAGGTCGGAGTTGGTAAATTTATGCCTAGTAGTTTTGATTACCGGATCATTTTAATTCACAATTCACAATTCACAATTCACAATTCGGCCAGAGCTGGCCTTAATCCAGGTTCTTCAGCTCGCTCCTAAGCAGCTTACCCATGCTGTTACGAGGCAGCCTGCTTACGACTCGAACTTCCTTTGGCACTTTAAATGCGGGAAGCACGGCCTTCATTTTGGTGATGAAATCATTGGCGGTGAGGCTGTCTTTGGGCTCGGCCG
>Ga0207421_10001532_pt1 | contig 29574 bp, 29 predicted proteins | sample SodLakKL_010_SED_4_FD_187542 | JGI IMG/M metagenome (GOLD analysis project Ga0207421, IMG submission 187542) | Alkaline sediment microbial communities from Lake Tanatar, Kulunda Steppe, Russia - 8KL_010_SED (SPAdes) (version 2) | ecosystem: Environmental > Aquatic > Non-marine Saline and...
AATGGTTTTACGATCTCATCGAATGATTTTTCCGCCTCTGCTTTCAAAGGCTTGATATCCGTTTCATCGAGCAACTTGGAGGCGAAAAGAAGACAAGCTTTTATGTCCTTCTCCGACAGATCATTCCACGTAGTACCTGATCACGCATTCTTCCAGGTCCGGTCTGTATTTCTTTACGATGTCGACGAATTTCTCTTCCTGCGTACTCGCCAGAACCCCATAAAGGTCGGTAAAAACTTCTTCATCCTGCATCTCCTTGACGATCAGCCGCTTGTGTACTTCAGTCAACTTGTTCTTCCCTTTTTTCCCGTCCTCGTTCTTCAGGTATCTCTCGAGCTCGGAGAGCTTGTCGACATAATAACCAAGCTTCCTCGGTCTATCCGGGCCGATGTTCCTTACCAGGCCACAGAAGTCGCAGTACGGGTGTGGAGACAGAGTCAGTTCAGCTTCTTTTCTCAACAGAGGGAGCCAATCGCTGTCGTTAGAGATGTGCGGGCACTCCTCGTCATCGGGGTCCTTTTCCTCCATCACAATAACATACTATACTTTCACTTATATCTTTTTTGTGGGTTTTTTGAGATTTGACAAAAATTAAATAAATTGACGGGCATAGACAGGGTCGATGAAAGATTTCGTCAGCAGAGTGAAGAGCGTGGACTTTCCCATAACCTTCGAGATCCCTTCTCCTAGAGGTGGGAACGTCGAAGAATATCTGCGGAGGATCAAAGATTACGATTTTCTAGACCACCTCACCGCACTCAACGTCTGCAACAATCCTGTAGGTCTGATCAGGATCGATCCCGCCCCCTATGCTGGAAGGATATTGGAAGAGATAAACGTTGAGCCCATAGCACATCTCACCTGTAGAGATTCCACACTAAGCGGCCTTCAGAGATGGCTGTTGGGGGCTCAGAGTCTCGAGGTGAAGACGATCCTGGCGATGACAGGAGATTACGCAGTGGGCGATTACCCCACTGAAGAAAAGGTGGATCATATCAACTCTCTGGAACTCATCACCGGTATAAAGGACTATCTGAACCAAGGTAAACTGATGCCGGAGCTTTCCGCCGCACCTTCTAGAACTAGAAACAGATATCTAACGGATATCGAAAATTTAGAAGAACCTACTGATTTCGAAGTGGGAGGGGTAGCGCTTCCAGAAAGGACCGGCGAAAAAAACTACGCCGCGAGAAAAGTGGAGGCGGGAGCCGATTTCTTCCAGACACAGATAAGTTACGATCCCATAAAAGTTCTAGATTTCATAGAAGCGTTGGAAGATAGGGTCGATAGGACTCCACCTATACTGGTAGGGACGACCCCCTTCTCATCTCGGGAAGAGATGATGAGATTGACAGACAACGTGCCTCAGGTGAATATACCTTCAAGCGTTAGGAAAAGGCTCTCTAAAGCCGAGGACTTCAGCGACGAATCCGTGGAATTCACCGTGGATTTTTACCAGAGGATGATCGACGGGGCTCAGCAAAGAGGTTTAGATACAAAAGTCGGCGCTCATATAATACCCGTGAGATACGAAGGTGAATCGGGAAGGGTGATAAAGAGGTTGAGCGAGATATGAGCGAACTTTATCCTTGGCCGGGAAACTATGAGATAGGAGACCACAGATCCCCCGTAGCTGTAGTGACCTTATCGAACGACTTCGATTTCGATCCAAAAGAGGTAGCGATCTGGGGCCCGATGAAGACCGAGAACCTCGGTATAGAGAAGGTAGTCGCCAACGTTCTCTCCAATCCCAACATCAGATTCATAGTGATATGCGGCGAAGAGATAAGAGGTCACCGGTCGGGCCAGACCATCATGGCGCTTATCGAGAACGGATTGGAAGAGAACGGCAGGATCAAAGGTTCCCAGGGCGCGGTACCTTACATAGAAAACGTATCTCACGAAGCTGTAGCACGTTTCAGAGAGCAGGTCGAAGTCGTAGATCTGTTGAACGTGACCTCCAAGGAGAAGATCGAAGAAGCGATAAAGAGATGTATAGATAGAGACCCGGGCTCGTTCGGCGAACCGTACACCGCGGTGAAGATAGAAACTGAAGATAAAACCGCTTTCGAAGCCGATTTCGCCCTTCACTCCTCGCTGAAAGTATCGCCCTGGGGAAAGATATCGTCTATGGAGGAAAGATGATGTTCAGCTTTACTCAGGAACAGAGGACTTATGATATGGAAGGTGTGAAGGTAGGAGGTCAACCTGGCATCCATCCCACTCTGATGGTGGGTACCATCTTTTACGAAGGCCAATTCGAAGATCCAGAAAGTGAACAGGAGAAAGCTGCGGAACTGATCCGTAAGCAGGATGAACTCTCTAGAATGACCTCCGTGCCATCGATGGTGGATATATTCATCTACGAAAAGGAGGAGATCGAGTGGAAGGTGGATTTCGCGTTGGAACATATCGACGGTTATTTTTCTCTGGATATGCCGGAGTCTGAGGTCAGAGTAAAAGTTTTGGATCATCTCGAAGAGATCGGAGGGCTCGATAGAGTTATATACAACAGCTTGAACCTAGGTGTCACGGAGGAGGAGATAGAAGAGTTGAAGGAAAACACTCCCGGAGGTGCTGTACTCCTGGGTTACAATCCTCAGAAGAACAACACCCAAGGACGCGTGGATATGATAAAAGACGGAGGCGCGCTGATGGACCAGGGTCTATTACCTTTGGCCAGAGAAGCGGACATAAGATACACTCTACTGGATACGGCAGCGACTCCCTTCGGTGAGAAGGCATGCGAGACACTGAGAGCTATACCTGTATTCAAGAACGAGTTCGGTTTGCCCGTGGGCTGTTCTCTACACAATACGGTCGAATCGTGGAAATGGTTGAACGGATATGAAGACAAAGAGAGAGTATTCGAGACCCTGGACACCTCGATCGATAATCTCCCCGTCCTTCTCGGAGCTGACTTCATATATTACGGTCCGATAGAAAATTCAGCTCTCGCACTTCCCAACATGGCCATGGTGAACAAACTCATAGCCGAAGGCGCCGAAGATTATTTCGGAGCGCAGATCAGTGAAGACCACCCCTATAGGTCCCTGTGATTCCGATATACTTTTTTATTACCTCATCCATATAGTGACGATGGATCTCGACAAGGTACTGATCACTACAGTCGTCGGCAGCTTTCCGAGCAGCCCTTCCAAAGAGTCAATCGTAGATTCGTACTACAAAAAAGATGACCCCTACCAGGAGAGTTTGAGAGACGCGGTACAATCCCAGATACAGGCGGGTATAGAACTCGTCTCCGACGGACAGACCAGAGGAGGTATGATCGAGATCTTCGCTGAAGGTTTAAGAGGATTCAGGATGAAAGAGAAGACGGAGATAGTTTCGGAGATAGAACACGTCGAGCCGATAACTGTGGAGGATATCAAGGAAACGAAAAAGATGGTATCTGAGAGCGACGGGGTCAAAGGGATCATCACGGGTCCCTGGACTTTGGTGAACAGCGCTGATAATAAGCATTATGGGTCCAAGATGGAAGCTGTAGAAGACGCAGCTAAAGCTCTGAAAAAAGAAGTCGAATCGTTGGCTGATCACTGCGACGTGATACAGATAGACGAGCCCTACTTTTCCGTTGATTTTCCCGAGAACGGTGGAGATATCATAGAAAAGATAACAGATGTTGAAACGACCACCGCTCTCCACGTCTGTGGAGACATAGAACCGATGGTCGAAGAGCTTGTTGAGATAGACGTCGATATCTTAGATCACGAGTTCGCGGCCAATCCTCACCTTTACGACGTCTTCAAAGATGTCTCCATAGATCAAAAGATCGCCGCCGGAGTCGTTACCACAGATCCTCGTGTAGAGGAGATAGAGGAGACAAAAGATAATATAAACAGGGCCTATGATACTTTTGGGCCAAAAACAATGATCGACCCAGACTGTGGTCTAAGAAATCTAAAGAAGGAAACGGCCGTAAAAAAACTCGAGAATATGGTCATCGCAAGGAACGTGGTCTTGAATGAGCAGAATAGAAAAGTTAGAGGCTGAAGAGAACGAAAAGATGGAGTTCGACGAAAAAGGTTTTTTCGTCATCACGGTCAAAGATGAGATAATCGTTGAACATTACCTGAACGTGCAGAAAGAGGGTGAACTCGAAGTGGAAACGGGAAGATTGAACAAGATCGTCACCGGTGAGTCTTCAAAGGAGATATGCGATACCATCGTTAGAGAAGGACTCGTCTCCAGGTTAGAACACGCCGCTTATCTGGGTAGAGAGCTGCAGAAAGCCGAGATCGCGTTAAAAAACGATCTTGAGTACGAGCAGTGCGAGCCTATCAAGATACGAGAAGAAAAGAATTATAGCGGAAGACATAACTCATAAGAAATTCGTTATGTCATCCGCAACTAGTCAAAGACGTAGAAAAATTTAGAAAAAGTTACGTCTTTGACTATAATAAGAATGAACATAAGCTAAACGTAGGTGGAGAAGGAACTTGAAGATAGAGATAAAGGAAAAACCATGGGACCTTTTGATCGTCGTCCTACTCACGACTCTTTTGATCCTGACGGTAGCTTTGACTCCTGATAGTACCTGGAGAACCATACTAGGACTGCCTTTCATTCTCTTCTTACCCGGATACGTTCTGATCTCTTTTCTGTTCCCTGAAGACGAACCTCTCGATCATATCGAGAGGATCGCGCTCTCCTTCGGCCTGAGCATAGCTATAACTCCACTGATAGGTCTGGCTTTGAATTATACTTGGGAGATCAGTTTGCTGCCTATACTATATTCACAATCTCTGTTCATCTACTCATTTTCGCTGCTAGCTTATCTAAGGAGGAGATCCATCCCTTCTGACGAATTATACAGTATAGAATTCGAGATAAATCCACCGGATTGGGAGGACTACGATTGGATCGACAAGGCCCTGGTGGTAGCAACAGTCTTTTTACTGATAGCTTCTGGAGCACTGGCATATCACATCGCCACGACTCCAAGAACTGGAGAGCGTTTCACCGAATTTTACGTTCTAGGATCTGAAGGGATGGCGGATGATTATCCCACGAATCTCACCATAGGAGACCCAGGACACGTGATCTTGGGAGTAAGGAATCGTGAACACAGGGAGATGGACTACCAGTTGATAGTAAGGATGGCCTCGACCAACATCGAATCTTTAGAGGAGTTGGAAAATCGGGTGGAGGCCGCAGAAGACGATGAAGACGTGGAGTTAGATGTTGAGATCAATTTTGATTTCGAAAATATGGTCCCCAAAGACATACCGGAAGACGATAACGTTACGCTGACGAATTCCACCACCTACATAAAAGATTTCACCCTCGATCACGATGAAGAGTTTCACAGGCATCTGAATTACACTGTAGAGGAATCGGGCCTTTACTTCGTTCAATTCTTGCTTGTCAAACCAGAGGAGTTCTCTCCTCAAACACGGGAAGGTTATCGAAATCTCCATCTATGGGTAGATGTGAAGGAGGATTAACTTGCGAGAGATCGAGCTGACCTGGAGAGGAAAGATGCTGATAATCCTGCCCATCTTTATGGTGGCTATCTCGATATTCAGGGGAGAGCCATTCATCGCGGTCGCCGGCGCTTTCCTGGTTCCGCTCCTGTTCTACTCACATTTTGAGATCTCAGATTGTACGGTGGAGATAGAAGATAAGATCTCTCGAGGCAACAAGACCGTGGGTGAGTCCTTCAGGGTCGCTCACAAAGTTAGAAGTGAGAGAGACCTGAAACTCAGAATATCCACCGACCTGAAAGATGAATTTGAACTCAAGAACGATGGTTTTGAAGAAGAGATACAGACGAACTCTCAGATCAGCTATAGGATCGATCCAAAAAGCAGAGGGTACCACAGGATAGGAAAACTCAACGGGTGGTTGTACGACCCGTTGAAGATCTATAAGAGAGTGGTAGAACATGACATACAGCCCGAGATAGTTGTGCACAGCTCCAAAGATGCGATCAAGAAGGGAAAAACATACTCGATGCGGAGGCATCTAGAAGAGTACGTAGAAGATCCCTTCGCCTTCACGATCAGATCGAACGAGTTCGAGGGTATAAGGGAATTTCAACCCGGCGATCCTCTCCGAGACATCCATTGGAAATCTTCTTCTAAATTTCAAAAATTGATGACAAGGATCTATGAGAGGGTCTCACCGGTAGGTGCTCAGATACTTTTGGATTGCTCACCGTCCATGAGGAGAAAGCTCCCCGACGGTACAACGAAGCTCGATCATTCTATCTATGTCAGCCTGCAGGTCTTGAATGTTTTCTACACGCGCGGTCACAAAATAGGCATGACCGCACACGATCACAAAGACGTACTGTTCCATCAACAACCCGATTCAGGTATGGCTGCGTTCAAAAGGCTGTACGAGAAAGTCAGTGACCTCCCGGGAGCGATAAAAACAAAAAGGCGCTCGATAGAAAGATATGAAACTTCGACAAAGATAAACGACCTAGACGAAGAGGAGACGCGATTTTCAGAAAAGATAGGAAAGCTATCCTCCGTATCCACTAGAAAGCACCTTTCCGGCATCCTCTCATCGGTTGATCTGACGAGAGTCCGGGGAGAGGAAAGAAAGCTGGTGATAATGATCTCAGACCTGGAGATGCAGCCTCAGGCGGCTCTGAAAGCGGTTAAAGATCTGAAAGATACGAAAAACGAAGTTTGGTTGATCGTTCCCTTCAGCCCATGGTACGAGTTTAGTGAAGCGGACCAGGAGACACTGGAAAAAACCTACGAGGAATACGAGAAACTGGAAACTATATTGGAAAAGATGACACGTCTGGGCTGTCAGATCTTTGAACTCTATCCGGGTAAAGAGGGGATCGCGATTCTCGAAGAGTGGGGTGAAAGAAAAACATGAAAAAACACGATCTGATCATACATATTCTCGGCACAATTTTGGTACTATCTACCCTACACTACTCCTCAACACCATATTCTCTTATCGCGGTGCTGCCCTTCGCTCTGGTCTCTTACAGTATCGAGAGAGATGAGGAAAGACTTCTGCTGCCCTCACTCATTTTGGCTACTCTAGTTCCTTCTTTTTTCCTGACTACCGGGTCCATGAACGAGCTTTTTTCTCTGATAGTTTTTTCGATCGTCTTCGGGATACCTCTTTTTCTTTACTGGACATTCACTCTTCTCGAAAAAACTGAGATCGGATTGAAAGCTGCGGGCGCAGCTCTCACATACGTTCTCATCACCTGTTTGATCTTCTATCTCCTTCCGGAACTGTTGGGGATATCAGAATTCATCTTTTCACCCGAGAACACAGGACCTCAGACCCTGATGTTCCTGGGTTCGGGCATGATAGTCGCTCTGCCCTTTCACGTTATCCTGGAACTCAAAAGCTAACTTTCAGAAAAATCGCCTTTGGGCGCGGTCACTCTGTTTTCAAGTATATCTTCCAATATCTGTTCAGCGTCTAGATCGCTCAACTCCGCCTCTACAGAGACGATCAATCTGTGGGGTAATACCCTCTTGGCCATCTCTTTCACATCATCCGGTATGGCATAATCTCTACCGTTTATCAGGGCGTAAGCTTTCGAGGTATAGAGTAGATGTTCACCGGCTCTAGGGGATGCTCCAACAACCAGATCTTCCACGTTCCTGGTCTCCAATATTATATCACGTATATATTCCAAAACTGGTTCAGATAGAAACACCTCTTCATGGAGACCTATGATCTGGAATCCTAGGCCGTTACCTATCTTTTTGGCCTTCTCTAGATCCCAGTCTGAGTTTTTGCTCCTCAACATGTCGAGTTCTTCGTCCGGGCGAAGATAACCCATATCACTCTTTATCATGAACCTATCGAGTTGGGCCTCTGGAAGAGGGTAAACACCTTCGGTTTCTATGGGATTTCTCGTAGCTATAACTAAAAAGGGATCAGGAAGTGGTAGGGTCTTTCCTTCTATTGTGACTTGTCCTTCCTGCATCGCCTCTATGAGGGCGCTCTGGGTTTTGGGGGGAGCCCTGTTTATCTCGTCGGCCATGAGTACTTGGGCGAACACGGGTCCCCTTCTCAATTCAAATTCGTCGTTACTCTGATCGTAATAGTAGTGCCCCGAGATATCCGCGGGGAGCATATCCTGTGTGAATTGTATCCTCTCATACTTTAGATCTACGACCTCCGTGAAGACCTTGATCATGGTCGTCTTCGCTATGCCGGGTACTCCTTCAACTAGTAAATGGCCGCCGGTCATCAAGCAGATCAAGAAATCATCTATGACCTCATCATATCCGATTATGACCTTGCTCACTTCTTCTTTGATACTTTCGAATTTATCCACATAATCCTCTAAATCTACCAATCTAACCATCTCCCTCGATAAGTCTTTCTTCGATCATCTTGAGTTTATCTTCATCCCAATCGGGATGATTATTTAACACTTTTGCGACATCCCCCTCCTCTTTCTCCTCTTCAGCGATGAAATGAGACCATAAAGACCTGATTTTTTTGAAAAAGGTATCTTTAGTTTCTGAAACTCCGGAGTAAACACCGATACCCACTCCTGTTGTAAGCAGAAGAGCCGCGATCACTACGTGTGGAAGATCACCGGTGTAGATGAGCTTGTAGATGAAACTGATCTCCCTGTGGCTCTCGTCGAAGATGATCTCCGATCTTCCCTGTGAAAGGTAAACCAGTGTGTTTTCGCTCAGTATACTATTGTCCTTCCTCTCCTGCATAGAATTGATGAAGATGCTCGGGTCGGAAACGAGCACCAGTTCTCCCTCGCCGTAATCCTCCGTGGTGATCAAAGGGTACTGTTCAAATGGCTCGTCTTCATCCTTTAATCCGTTCTCGTTCTCGTCCAGCCACGAAGCTTCAGAACTTCTCATCACCGTCGAAGCGTTTTCATCCTTATCTATCGCCGTGGGTGAATTTAGCATCACCTGTGAAACGTCACGTGTCAGTGTGTGCTCTTCAAAGTCATAGGCTACGCCGAATTCGAGTTTCTTCTCAAAAGCTAGGTCCAAGAGAGGAGAAGAATGGAAGGAAGAATCGGTGTCGAGTCCTTCTAGAAGGGTATTTCCGCTTCCAAAATCGTCGGCCAGCACCAATTTTCCACCGTTCCGAAGAAAGTCGTCGACGAACTCTATACTCTGCTCGCTGAACTCCTCTTTAGGGCCGATTATCATCAAACCGGCGTCATCTGGTTCGATCTCGTATTCCGACAGCTCTCGTTGGGTGATCTCGGTCTGCGTGTCCTCTGCCAATTCTATATTAGGAGTGAATCTACCCATCTCTCTGGTTTTGACCGCCAGATTGCTGCAGCCGTTCCATCCCGTATTATATATGCTGAAGTTGCTTTCACTCACGACTATGGGTGCAAAGATCGAGAGGAAAAGTATCAGAAAGAAAACGGCGATTACGATTATATAGATGAGAAATTTATTTTTATTACCGGTCATGATAGGACCTCCTTCATGAGCCTTGAGAGAGAGGAGTTGAACCTCTCGATCTCAGAGTGACCGATATTTCGATCGGTGAACAGGGCCTTCTCGAATATATTCGTCACAAAACTCATCTCTTGTTTATTCTCGGCGGTGCGCGGATGGGAATTGATCTCGTTCTCTATCTCACGATGAGTCTTGCCCTTAGAGAGTTTTACAAAACCCAGTTCCTGCATCCTCTCCAAGAAACTCCGATATGCGGTGGTGATGCCCTCTTCACTGGTGGCCTTCGGTATAGTATACCCTAAAGTTCCGCCTTCCTGATCACTCGTTATACTCTCCGGGACATCTTTATCTTCTTTCTTTCCACTGATGAGATAGAGAGATCCAAGGATGACGAAGATCAATAAAGCTATCACACCTAAAAGAAGCGGATGCGTCCAAAATCTTTCCGGTTCTTCCTCCACCACTTCAAATCGGATCTCTCCGGTCTCTACGCTCCTGTATTTATCGGAACCTTCAAAATCTATCTCTAAAGAATAAATACCGGTCTCGAACTCTTGATCGTCTTGAAATGAAAAGGTAAAATAGCCGTCTTCATCTGTTTGATTCTCCGCGATCAATTCTCCGTTCAGATAAACTTTCAGATCCTGCGATCCCAAACCTTCGAGATCGCCTTCATCCTCGTTTGAAATATTGACCAAACGCCCATCCAGTTTGAAATCGCACTCTTCATATCTGATCGTCTCCGTGTATTCGAGGATGATGATATCGGTCGGGATACTAACTTCAAAAGTCACGCTCCCTGAAGAAGGTGATAAGGTACCATTTTCTGCTCCTTTGTATTCCACATCTATTTCCGCCTCCCCCCATCTGAAATCCTTAGATTCGTACTCCAGGACGAACGAACCTCCTTCGTCTGGAGATATCTTCTCCTCAGGTGCATTAAGATCTATCTCAGTTAGATCTATCTCAGCGTCTGTTTTGAAGCTCCCCCACACTGTGATGATCTCATCGTGATCATAGTGATATGAGTCCGTTTCCAGTTCGATGCTCGAATTGTAAGGAACGATCTGGACAATGAGTTCTCTAGAAAAGATCCCGCTTTCATCGACTCGAGCGGAGAATTTCAGTTCTGACGATACTTCGGAGGTCCAGTCTAGTTCATAGCTGAAGATATAGCTGTTCCTCCTTAGAGCATATTCAAGATCCACTGTCTCTCCGTCTATCAAAAGTGAGACGTTCGCACTGGTATTGAAGAACTCGCTATCAAAATAGTTGACTTTTATCTCGAACTCCTGGTTCGGATGAACCTTCTCCGGGCCATATATGAAGAGGATCGGAGGCAGTTCTAATTCACGCCCTATATATCCCAAGAGGTCTTCGTATTCGTCGAGAAGCTGAAAGTTATCCTCTATCAAACGTTCTAATCCAGTGAGGTTGACCTTATCATCGATATTCTGGATCGTTCCATTCACGTCTTCCAGCCTCTCATACATCTGGGTGAGATGATCATGGGTATTGTTGAAGGCCTCTCCGATCCCTCGCTCTCCGTCCCCTTCAGCATCTTCCACGAACATGCAGGTCAGGTTCGATACAAGATAGCGGTGTCTTTTGGAGTACAGGGTCAAATTGATCGAGGCACTATGAAGGGGAACAAAATATTCCTGCAGGTAAACGTCGCTTTCGATCTCGCCTTCAATATCAGCGAAAACAGAATCGGGTTTAGCCAACTCTCGCTTTATAAACCTAGAGATATCTGTGGAGTTGACCAGGGGTTCTTCTTCATATCCGTAGGTTAGATTACCGTTTTGATGTTCAAATACATCGTAATCCACCTTTAAAGCCTCTTCTAGAGACCTAGCCATGGTTTCCGAGGTCCTGTTAAGGCTCTCAAAAAAAGGACCGAGGTCTTCCTCGACCTCGTCCGGGTTTTCGTGATCGCCCGAAACAGGAGTAAGCACCAATACAGAGGAAAGTATGATCATAACGATAGCTACTGAGACGACTTTTCTTATCCCTACCATTTGAGGAAACAATTAAAACTTCAACATTAAAACTTTTCTCTTCTCAAAATCCTTTCTGCTCAGTCCTCTCGATTATCTCCTCCTGCAGGCCTTCAGGGAGATTGACAAAATAATCGCTATATCCCGCGACTCTGACCATGAGATCATCGAAGTCTTCCGGATCCTCCTGCGCCTCTCTCAGAAGGTCCGCGCTCACAACGTTGTACTGGACGTGGTGAGAATCCATCTTGAAGTAACTCCTCATCAGGTCGCCTAATTTCCTCCTGATCTCCTCGTCCTGCACCAGGTCCGGCGATAATTTCTGATTCAACAACGTGCCTCCGGACTTCACATGATCTAACTTCCCGACGGAGCGAAATACGGCCCCTATGCCCTTCCTATCAGCTCCCTGAACGGGAGAGATACCTTCGGATAAGGGTCTTCCAGATTTTCTGCCGTCAGGTGTGGCATCACACACGCTCCCGAAATAAACGTGTACTGTGGTAGGAAGTCCATAGACTCTCCGGGAAGCTTTCCTGACCGGTGTTAGAGGATACTCTTCGATCATCTCTATGCAGAGGTCGAAAACATCCTGAGCGATGTCATCTGCATGATCATCATCGTTGCCGTAGCGGGGTGTTCTATTCAAAAAGATCTGGCGCATCTCTTCCCTACCCTCAAAATCTGAGTTTAAAGCCGACAGGACTTCCTGAATATCATATCTCTCTTCGTCAAAAACGTTGTGTTTCAGGGAAGACAGCGAATCAGTTATCGTTCCCAAGCCGACTATCTGTATGTACTGGGTATTGTATCTCGCGCCGCCGCTGTTATAATCCTTAGCAGAATCGACACAATCTTCGATCCAAAGAGAAAGAAAGGGCACGGGAAGCTCTTCATGATATATGGATTCGATCTTATCGTTTCCCTCTTGTTTTACCTCAATAAAATATTCTAACTGTTCTTCGAAAGCAGAAAATAAATCTTTGAAAGAACCAAAGTCTTTTGGATCTCCAGTCTTCAGTCCTATCCTTTTTCCACTCTTCGGATCCAAGCCATTATTGAGAGTGATCTCCAAAACCTTAGGCAGGTTGAAGTATCCTGTAAGTATGTAACTTTCCTTTCCGAAGGCACCTGACTCAACACATCCACTCACTCCTCCTGCCCTCGAATCTCTCAAAGATTTTCCCTGCCTCAAAAGCATCTTTATTATACCGTCATGATTGAAGAAGGGAGGTTCACCGAATCCAGGTTTTACCACTTCGAGAGCTCTGTTCAAAAATCTGTCCGGAACTTTCTTGCTGATCAAAACTGCGGTGTTAGGTTGAAGGGTCCTCATTTCATCTAAAACTTCCAGCAAAAGATAAGAAACTTCGTTCACGCTGCCTGAACCGTCCTTCCAGACTCCACCGATGTTTATCTTGGCAAAATCGTTGTAGGTGTTGCTCTCTTGAGCCGTAACTCCGACTTTGGGAGGTGCAGGCTGACCGTTGAATTTGAGCCAGAAAGCTTCTAACAGTTCTTTAGCGTCCTCTCTATCTGATCTCCCATCATCGATGCCATCCTCATAGAAGGGATACAGATGCTGGTCCAGCCTTCCAGGATTGAAGGAGTCCCAGGGATTGGATTCCGTAGTGATCCCAACATGGATGAACCAGTAGTGCTGCAGCGCCTCCCAGAAAGTGTCAGGAGGATTTTTCGGCACTCTCTTGCAGATCCGAGACATCTTTCTAAGCTCTTCTTCTCTTTCACCATCCTCTCTCTCAGCCATCTCTTCCAGCTTATCGGCGTATCTTTCTGCATAGAGGATCATCGCATCCGCCACTATCTCCATGGCCTTGAGTTCCTCGAACTCAGCTTCATCCTCTCCTTCGGATCGCAGAGTTTCTCTTTTATCCTCTATCTTCTCTTTGATATCGAGTAAACCGGTAGAGAATATCTTTTCTCCGCCGGAAGTATGGCCCGGCACCCGCTGCTCCATGAACTCGGTGAATATACCGGCTTCATACGCATCCTTCCACTCGTCGCTCATCTCCTCGAATATCCTATCTCGTATGGTTCTCCCTTCCCAGAAGGGGATTATCTTTTCTCTGTAGACCGCTTGCGTCTCTTCATCTACCCTGTAAGGATTCTTTTCACGAGAATCCAACACTTCAAGGTCGTCTTCTTCATGACAGCAGACTTCTGGATATGTCGGTACTTCTTTGACTCCGGTACCTCGTATCCCAACGATCAATTGTCCTTCCTCCACCGGGATGCTCACATTCTCCATGAGATGTTTGAAGGCTAAAGCTCTCTGGACAGGTACAGACCTGTCTTCTATATCCTCCTCACGGTAAAATTCAGTTATGAGCTCGGCTCTCTCAGATGAGATCTCAACTTCCTCTCCAACAGAATTTTCCCTCAATCTGCCGATCCGTTCATTTATGGGATCTATCGAAGACTCCCTCATCTGCATCTCGTCCTCAGTCGTTTTTACTTCTTTCAGCTCAACCACCTTCTTTTACCAGATATCCTTCAGCTTCGAACCTTCTCCTTACCTCTTCGATCTTTTCTCTTCTGGGCCTTTTGACTTTTTTTATATGATACTCCTTTCCCAGCCTATTATATTTTTCTTTTACATCGTGATAAGGCAGTATATCTATCTCTTTCACGCCTTCAAATGGTGATAGGAACTGCAGCACGGAACTTATATTTCCCTCAGTATCTGTTATGCCAGGTATCACAGGAAACCTGATTATCACTTTTTTCTCACCTTCTTTTAAAAGAGATCTCAGATTCTCCAATATCCAATCGTTCCCAACCCCAGTGTACTCGCGATGTAGATCTTCATCCATTATCTTGAGATCGAAGAGGAACAGATCTATCTTATCTTTGAGTGAATCGAACTTTTCCGGCTTCACGTGCCCGCAGGTGTCTACCGTCACGTGTATATCTTTTTCCCTACATCTATCTATCAATTCTTCTATAAACTCGAACTGTTGGAAAGGCTCTCCTCCCGATAAGGTGATCCCGCCGTCAGAGGTATCGTGATAGATCACCGATCTTTCGAGCTCTTCCATCACTTCTTCGACTGATATCTTTCTTCCAGCCACTTTCAAAGCGGTAGTTGGACATTCCTCCGCACATCTACCGCAGGGATCACAACGCTCTCTATTTACGTTTATAATCCCCCCTTCCATCTCTATAGCATCTAGAGGACAAACTACCATGCAGTTTCCACAGCCCATGCATTTGGACCCGTAAAAGAAAAGGTCGTCCTCATACTCCACACCTTCCGGATTGTGGCACCAGGAACAGTTCAAAGGACATCCCTTGAAGAAAAGAGTGGTCCTTATCCCCGGGCCGTCATGCACCGCGAATCGCTTGATATCGAATATTTTACCGTCGACCATCTTGATTTACCTTTTACACAAAATTGATAGATAGGGTATTTAACATTTCACGATCGCTTCCAAACCGGCCATGGTTCTTTGCACCTTTTCCTCTTTTGCGTTGTATCCCATATGACCAACTCTCAATATATCGTCTTCTAGGTCTAAAAGACTCGTCGCGAGAAGGATGTCTTTCTCTTCTCTCATCTTCTTTTGCAACTGCAAAGCTTTGCCTTCAACGTGGAAAGCGGTTACAGTAGGAGAAGAGATATCTTCACTCCTAGGGAAAAGCTCGAGACCGATATCTCTACCTTTTTCCCTGCAGATCTGGGCTACCCTTTCATGCCTTCGATGGACCTCTTCTAGACCTTCCTCCAAAATCATCTCGATGGACTCGTCAAGACCGTAAAGGTTGGAAACGAGGTGTGTGTATGGAAAACGACCGTTGTTCAACCACGTATCTTTCCACACCTTCAAACTGGTATAGAGATGTTTCCGTTCATTTTCATTTATAAGTCTCCAAGCGCGGTCACTGACGGAAAGCACGGTAAGACCTGGAGGAGAACTGAAACACTTTTGAGAGCCGCCGATACAGATATCTATCTCTTCAGCGGGAACTGGAGTCCCTCCCAGGGAAGAAACCGCGTCCACGATCGTCAATATATCGTTTTCTTTTAACCTTTCAAGGACCCCTCCAAGATCGTTCAGTGTCCCTGTAGGCGTTTCGCAGTGTACCATGGTAGAAGCTTTGAAATCGTGTTTTCCGATCACGCTCTCAACCCTCTCTTTTTCTATAGGCTCATCGTACGGAGATTCGAGGACCACCGCTTCGCCACCGTACATCTCGACGAGATCGGCGAATCCGTCTCCAAATATCCCATTGGATATACAGAGTACTTTCTCTCCTTCGTTGATCAGGGAGGCGATACTAGCCTCTAGACCTAGAATACCTTCGCCGCCCAGGATCAAAACATCTTCCTCTACACCGTATATCTCACGGAGTTTTTCCTCCAACGAGCGGTAAAACTCAAAAAAATCTTCATCTATATCCGGATTATGTATAGGCCGGCTCATAGCTTTTCTTACACTCTCTGGAACCTCAGTGGGTCCCGGGGTCATCATGAGCATCTTCTCACCTTTTAACATACTTCGCTCCTAGACAAAAGCTTTGTGGTATTCAGACCGCTTCAGCTGATCTGACTCATCATCTTTCTTATCCTCTCTCTATCGAATCCGAAGGGAGATAATATCTCCCCGACAACCCGATACAGATATTCTTCATAATAGGCGGTGTCGTAAAACTTTGGATCTTTCTCTCTCACCTTCACTTTTTCTTTAACATCGCGGCTCTTCGCATCCGTGACTACGTACTCTACAGACTGTCCCGGCGATCTCGAAAAGCCCATCTCTTTGTACTGTACCAGGGCGCTCTTCATCTCGTTCATATGTTCGTAATCCTCCGCCTTCTTAGAAGCGGTCTTGGTGAAGCAGAGTTCTTCTGGATCTACGTCTCTATTCTTCAGCTCGTTCCTTCTTTTTCTGACGATCCCGATCAGTTCCGCCATCATACACTCTACATCTTTTTCCCTTTCGATTTTTTCCATTTTTTCCAGTACCTCTCTCTGTGTCTCTTTGAAATAATCCGGGGTATCACTCCTCCTGAGATACAGCCCCTTCACTTCCAGCTCATCCTCGAGAACGCCGTAGTAGTGATTCAGCGCGCCCACACCGGTAGTTCTACTCTCTAAGAAGACTATCCAATCGTAAACGCCTTCTTTTTCCAGCTGCAGCTTGGTTTTTTCTTCCACCCTATCTTGAAGAGATCTTATATTTCCACGATCTCCTTTAAGCCAGAGAGAATCAACGATGCCGTGTATGACCTCGAAGCCCATCTTTCGAGCGAGATCGGCAGCTTCGATAAGTATCTCTCGACCGTAGGCGGTTATACTTTCATGGACCTCTATTGAATTGAACCTGGCCTTCTTGTAACCGGTATAGCCAAAACAGGTCACCAGGAGCCACTTCAGGACTTTCGCCCTTTTTTTAAAAGAGCTGTTCCTATCTTTCAACTCTTTGTATTTCTGTCTCCTTTCGATCAGCGGCGCTACGACCTTTGGGATCATACCTCTTTTATCTTTACAGACCTTGTAACCTAGCTCAGGGACTTCACGAAAGTTTTCGCAGCTACAGCCGAGGGTCTCCGGAGAAAGGTTATACTTGTCTATTATGGATGGATACATGCTGGCGAAGTCCATCTTTACCACATCTCTATGAAAACCGACTTTCGGTTCAAGGATATGACCGCCTCTATCCGCCTTCAATAATTGTATGGAATCTTTGAAATCTTCGGATACGTTCTTCTTCCAAGGTATGAGATGACCCTCTTCTAGAGCTTTTTCGACCTCCATGGCGTTTATCAGCGAGCCGGGACTTCTTTGAGACAGACGCTGCACAGGGACCTTCGAGATGCGAGAGGCTTCTATCAAGCCGTCTACACCTCCTTCTCCGTAGAGAAAGGAATTATCGATATCGATATGGATACGACCTTTGAGAGGGTAAAAAGGATTTTTGTAAATCACTCGACCGTAGGATTCATACCATGAACCGTTCTTCGGTGGATGAAAACCTCTTTCTCTACCGAGTTTTAGACTCACATCGTTGATCTCCGCTCTATGAGTCAGATACGGTATCTCGGAGACGGCTTCACCGGAAGTCAGCAGGATATCCGGATCTTTTTTGGCTATCATATCGTTCAACTGTTCAAGGATGTCCGGTTCGTCACCCATGATCTCTTCCTCGTTCATCTTTACCGCCTGGATCTCATCTTCCATTTTTCGATAACTCTTACCCTCAGATCTAGTCTTCAGGAAGATTTTTTTAAGGGAAGGCTTCGAATAGTGGATCGTCGTCTCTTCCTCTAAACTCTTCCAGCCGCCATCTTTCTCCACCAGTGAAAGAGGTTTGATACCCATCTCTATCAGATATCTCTGGTCTAGTGGTATGTCCACGTTGTAAAAACGATATTTATCGTATCCCTCAAAGAAGCTTATCGCCTCGAGCTGATCTCGTGGGTCGAATACTTTCCTAGGGTTTACAGCGAGAAGTTTCCTTTCGCAGTTGGAATAAAGATCGGTCTTCCTTCGAACAAATTCCGTTTTGAAATCTCTCTCTTCATAATAACTCTTCATTTTTCCTAGAGAATTTTCACGAGATCGGACGTAAAAGGTGGGTTCATAATCTTCCCTCAGTTTGTAGCAGTCATGCTTGCTCCTGAACCATATGGCCATCTTCCCGGTTTTAAATTCAGGATACAGATCCAGTATCCATCCTTTCATGTCAACTGATGATTACCGATGAAGTGGGATTTAAAATGAAAAACGGGGGGGAGAGGGAGATGAAAGTATGCGCTCTTAAGATGGAAACAAATATATAAAGGAGCAGATGATTCGGCCTTAACATATGAAGATATCTGTCGTCATACCCACGATGAATGAAGAAGAATCCATCGGACAGGTCATGGACGAGATCAACGAAGCACTTTCCGGTAGAGATTACGAGGTTTTGATAGTGGATACAGAATCCACAGATAGAACCCGAGAGATCGCACGTTCCAAAGGAGCTAGAGTTGTAGAGGAGCCTAGGCGAGGTTACGGAAGAGCCTACAAAACTGGGTTCGAAGAGGCGGAAGGAGATATCATAGTCACTTTGGATGCGGACTGCACTTATCCCGCTTCTAAGATACCCAGCTTGGTTATCATGATAGAAAAAGAGGGGTACGAATTCATAACTACAGATCGACTTTCCAACATATCATCCGACGTGATGGGATGGACGCATCGTTTCGGAAATTGGTTTTTGAAGGCCACTATGAACCTGCTTTTCAGGACCAAATTTAACGACTCGCAGTCGGGGATGTGGGTCTTCAAAAGCTCTGCTCTGAGACATCTGAACGTTACCAGCGACGGCATGCCCTTTTCGGAAGAGATAAAGATAGAGGCAGTGAAGAAAGGACTCAAATACGACGAGGTGCCTATCGAATACAGAGAAAGGAAAGGCGAAGCTAAGATCCGCTCATTGAAGGACGGTTTCAAAAATTTCGCTTTTCTCTGGAAGAAAAGGTTTGGATTAGTATGAGTGGACCGAAAAAAGTGAAGATATCTCCTTCTATATTATCCGCAGATTTTTCCGATCTCGAAAGGTCGATCGAAGACGTAAAAAGTACGGAATGGCTCCATCTAGACGTGATGGACGGCCATTTTGTACCGAATCTGACCTTCGGCCCGTGCGTCATAGATTCGATCAGAGATAAGAGCGAACACGTTTTTGATACCCACCTGATGATCTCTAATCCAGGCGGATATATCGATGATTTTGTAGATGCTGGTTCCGACATAATAACATTTCATGTAGAAGCCGTTGATGATACCCAAAATTTGATAGAAGATATCAAAGGGAGAGAGACAAAAGTGGGTCTGAGTCTGAAGCCTGGAACTGAGTTCGAGACTATAGAGGAATTTTTACCTGATATAGACCTGATATTGATAATGACCGTAGAGCCCGGTTTCAGCGGGCAGGAATTTATGGAAGAGGTCGTTCCAAAAATAAAAAACGCTAGAAAGGCCGTCGATGAGAAGGATTATGACATAGATATAGCGGTGGACGGAGGGATCTCCCCTAAAACCGCTGGAAAAGTGGTCGATAACGGAGCGAACGTCCTGGTATCCGGTTCTTCAGTCTTCAAAGGTGACGTGGAAAAAAATCTTAGAGGATTGAGGAACTCGATCGAATAGATCAGCGTTCCCAGGGAAAACTTTTATCGAAAAATCCTGTTAGAGTTCTTTTTTCGTCTTCCAACATCTCATCAGTCCCCATTAAATCGCATTCGGTGGGAAATAGCGGATTGAGATCACTTCCAAGGTCGACTTCTCCCATCACATCGATCAAAGTATCTCTTATCTCAGTATATCCTCTCTCCTTATCGACCCACAACCTGTCCCCTTCCAGGTATACATCCTTTCCGTATTTGTCGACGAACTCTTCCGTATTATCGACCCAAACAGGCGGACCTCTATGTTTTTTTATGTCGGGCAGCGTGGAGTTTTCAACTTCGAGGATGAAAAGTATCTCGTCGTCCTTGACGAAATAATCCGCATGCAATATCTCGAAATCTTTGAGTGTCGTTTGATGGAGCAATTTCCTCATGCACTTCTGCACCTGCGGATAAAGATTGTCCTCCACCACATCGGGTCTGGGGACTTTGAGGGCGATCAACTCAGTTCCTCTCTTCTTGATCATATCGTAGAGTTCTCCTCCACCTTTGATTTTTACCTCGTTAGGAAAGAAAAAGGACATCTTAGGTTCTTTCAAAAAGTGTTTAGAGGATAATACGAAGAGCGAGAGCTTTTCCATGGAGACTGGAGAGGCCACGTTCCTTTCAGGATCGACAGGATCGATGACCACGAGAGGGTCTTCGAAATCTTTTTTTCCGTCCACCATCTCTATAGTTTTTCCAGGTTTCCAACCGCGAGCGGCTTTTATTATCTCCCTGAAAGATCCATGATGGAGGACCAAAAGTTCACAAAGATATCCGGAGAAGCCCCAAACTTCGGCCTTGGCTCCGTAAGCTCCGATCCCCTGCAAATAGGCTTTGAAAAGAATGGCTTCCTCTTTCTGATCCTCGGTCAGATTATCGATTATATATTCAGTGTGGAACGGTGTTCGATCCACGGCGGATTTCATATCTGAGATATCTTCTATGTCGTAGCAGGGAACTATGTCGATCTCATAATCTTTATAATAGCCGTAAATGTAAGGATGTTCAGCGTACTTTTCCTTCGGATCTTTTAAGATCTTCCTCCCGACTCTGAGTATATTTTTCTCCATCTCCTCTCTAGAGAGGGAAAGAGGATATCTGACGAAGATATCTATGTCGGGGTTTTTAAGATAAGTGTCCTTTGAAACTGAACCCACAACCTCGGGTTTCTTTTTTCCTTCCAGCTCGTCATCTAATATCTCGATGAGTTCATCAGAAATGTTCTTCACGGATCTTCTTTCTTTTTTATCGGGTTTAACTCTTTCAAGGACCTCTGATTCCACTTCGTCTATGTTCATATTATCCAAACTTGTGGGATAGTACCATCACCTCAGTGGTTTTAAAATTTTTGTAGAGAGCGAATCGGATAGAAGAGCTGTTGTGAATAAAAACACCAAATTTTTTATATAACTTTAATACCTCCACCCAATATGCTCTATCAGGAAGGTCCCGAAAACGGTTTTGAGAAATTTTAGGAGGAAAAATATGGTACAGCTTCATGACCAAACTTTGAGAGATGCACATCAATCCGTTCTTGCAACTAGGCTAAGAACGGAGGACATGCTGCCTATATGCGATAAGATGGACGCAGTGGGTTTCGACTCCATGGAGATATGGGGTGGAGCAACCTTCGATGCGTGTATCCGTTATCTGGACGAGGATCCGTGGGAGCGGCTGAACAAACTGAGCGACGCGTTACCTAACACCAGGGTCCAGATGCTCGAGAGAGCGATGAACATAGTCGCCTACAAGAATCATCCCGACGACGTGGTAAAAAAATTCATCCATTACGCCTACAAAAACGGGTGCGAGAGCTTCAGGATCTTCGACGCTCTGAACGATCTAAGGAACATGAAGGTGCCGATAGAACAGGCCAATAAAGAAGGAGCGCACGTACAAGGTTCTCTATGCTACACCATCTCTCCTATACATACTGTGGAAAAGTATGTGGAAAAGTTCAAAGAGCTGGAGAAGATGGGGTGCGACTCTCTCTGTATCAAAGATATGGCAGGGATGATTTCGCCCCCACGTGCTTACAATATAGTCAAAGGGTGTAAGGAAGCAGGAATAGATATACCGATAGATCTACACAGCCATAAAACATCAGGGATGACCGGGATGGCCTATATGAAAGCCTGCGAAGCGGGCGTCGATGTATTAGATACCTCGTTCTCATCTTTGACGGGAGCCACCGGACAGCCAGAAACTGAAGGTATAACCGCAGCTTTGAAGGATACTGAGTACGATACCGGATACGATATGGATCTGCTGATGGATATAAAAGATTATTTTGACGATATATGGAAAAAGTACAGGCATCTTCATCGAGATCAAGCTTTGAAGGTAGATCCCTCCGTTACCGTCCACCAGATCCCCGGTGGGATGCTTTCGAACCTGGTCAATCAGCTGGAGAAACAGGGTGCCGCGGATAAGTATGATGAGGTGTTAAAAGAAGTGCCGAAGGTAAGGGAAGAATTTGGATATCCTCCTCTGGTGACACCTTCTTCTCAGGTCGTCGGGGTTCAATCCGTCATGAACGTGAAGTTCGGTAGATACGAGAAGATCACCAACGATACGAAAGAATATTTCAGAGGTATGTATGGTAGACCGCCGGGAGAGATATCTGAAGAGATGTACGAAAAGATCCTGGGACCAGACTGGGAGGACGAGGTCATAGATGAGAGGCCCGCTAGTTTATTAGAACCGCAGTTCAAAAAGAACAAAGACAAATTAGAAGATATGGGCCTTTTGAACAGACCTGAAGACGTTTTAACTTATACGATCTATCCCGACATCGGTTTGAAATTCCTAAAAGGCGAAGTCGAGGCGGAGTTTTACTCCGAGGACCTTCCACTGGAAAAGCCCGGTGAAGAGAAAGAAAAGAAGAAAGAGAAGCCCGCAAGACAGATCAGTTATCCTTGGAAAGGAAAGGTCAAGATAGACGGTGAAATGTACAACGTGGTCATGAAGAGTGAAAAGAAAGTGCGTGTCAACGGAAAGGATTACAACGTTTCAGTACTCCTCCCAAAAGGGCAAAAACCTTCTAAAGGCAAGGCAAAGAAGCAGGCTAAAAGACAAGAGATGAGCGGTGAAGAGATCGAGATCCATTCCCCCATGCTCGGAACGATACTGGAATTGAAAGTCAGTTCGGGAGACAACGTAAGCAAAGGAGAGCCCGTGGCGATATTGGAAGCGATGAAGATGGAGAACGATGTTTCAGCTCCCAAAGATGGGAAGATCAAAGATATCCATGTGAAGAAGGGGCAGGATGTCGAGGAAGACGACCTTATCGCAACGATGGTAGGATAATATGTCTGCGATAGAAGTGATCATTATAGGTATTGCTGTGGTGTTCTTAACTTTATCAATACTGACGATATCTACATACCTCATGGGCTATCTAATCAACAAATATTTCTTAAAAGAAGAGAAGGACGAAAAAGAAAAAGTGGCTGCGATAGTAGCATCGATTCAATCTCAAACTAGAGGTGGAAAATAGATGTTAGATGCGATCGGTTTTACTCAGGTAACTTGGCAAGGAGTAGTGATGATCTTTATAGGATTACTCCTTATCTATCTAGCCATCTCAAAAAAGATGGAGCCCTTGCTTTTAGGACCTATCGGTTTCGCTGTTATCCTAGCGAATCTCCCAGGCCAAGAGCATTATTTATTGTCCGATGAAGGTTTTGGGGCTATAGGGGCATTTTTGAACATTACATACGAATATGCTATAAGTACTGGTCTCATACCCTTACTGATATTTCTAGGAATCGGGACCATGACGGATTTTTCACCTCTGCTTGCCAATCCTAAAGCATTTCTATTGGGCGCTGCCGCCCAAATAGGGATCTTTTTAGCTCTTGGATTGGCCTTGATATTCGGTGAATTGCCTTTCCTAGAAATCGGTCTATCTGATGCTGGCGCTATAGGTATAATAGGTGGAGCAGACGGACCAACGGCGATTTATGCGGCTGGTGCTTTGGATGTCGAACCGGGTATTTTTGCGGCTATAACTGTAGCTGCATATTCATACATGGCTTTAGTTCCCATCATACAACCACCAATTATCAAATTTTTAACCACTGAAGACCAAAGAAAGATACGGATGGGAAAGATGAGAAAAGTTAGTCATTTAGAAAAGATAGCTTTCCCGATTGTAGTTACGATAATAGTTGGATTTATTCTCCCGTCGGCATTACCCCTCATCGGTATGCTGATGCTTGGTAATCTTTTCCAAACTTCCGGTGTTATGGACAGGTTATCCAATACAGGCGGAGATGCTCTGATGGATATAGCAACCATTTTACTTGGTCTCGGTGTAGGTTATCTAATGGTAGGTGAGCAATTCCTCACCCTTGAAACATTAAGTATATTCTTTTTAGGAGTCTTCGCCTTCGTTACAGCCACAGCTGGAGGCACATTGTTGGGATTGCTTTACTACAAATTGTCTGATGGTAAAGTGAATCCTATGATCGGTGCCGCGGGTGTTTCCGCCGTACCTATGGCTGCTAGAGTCGTACAGGATATGGGACAGAAAGAAGACGCCGGAAGCCATCTTCTGATGCACGCGATGGGACCCAACGTAGCGGGAGTGATCGGCTCCGCAACAGCGGCGGGGATCTTGATAGGTTTATTAGCGTGATAATATGAAAAGTGAATTGGTTAAAAAAGGAGAAGAAAAGGAGAGGGAGGAAGTGGATGGAAAAACATTCCGTCTGATGCAGAAATCCGATAACATGGAAGCTATAATCGCTGAGTTAGAACCGGGTGTGAAATCGAACGAATACCGCCACGAAGGCGAGGAGATCCATCTGGTTCTCAGCGGGAAGATAGACTATCACGTGGGCGATGAAGCACACAGGTTGGAAGAAGGAGACACACTCTGGCATCCTTCAGATGTCTCACATTATGCGGAAAATCCAGGAGAAAAAAAGGCTTCCTACATCACGGTGAGCTCGCCTCCCACCTTCATGTGAGGGGAGATTATAAAGATATACAGGCTAGAAGAAGCGACTTCTACCAATAAGGTAGCCAAAACGCTTTGCGAAAGTGAGAGTGGCGACTTTTTGGTACGCGCGGAAAAACAGACCGCGGGAAGAGGAAGGAAAGACCGCTCATGGCGATCTCCATCTGGAAATCTCTACTTCTCTTTATGCACTGAAAAAGAACCACTTTTATCTTTGAAGGCATCGGTAGCGGTGATAAAAACACTGAAGGAGATCGGTATATCGGCCTCGCTCAAGTGGCCGAACGACGTTCTGGTGAATGAGAAAAAGATATGTGGGATACTCACTGAGATCGTAGACGATAGAGGTATTGTGGGCATCGGGCTGAACGTAGCGTCGGCTCCGATAGAAGACAGCATATGCGTCTCAGATCTGGTAGACGAAGGATACGCTCTTGATAAACTTATGAAAGATATAATCTCCAGTTTTTATAAGATAGACGACGTTCTAGATCTCTACAGGAGTTATTCTTCCACCATTGGTGAGCGGGTGAAGATAAAAACGGCTGCCGATGATCACGAAGGTATTGTAGAAGATATAGATGAAGAAGGTAGGCTAGTTCTCGAAAACGGGAAAAAATTCATCTCAGGAGATGTGATCCATCTCAGAAAAGATGAAAGATGAAATGCGATCACATCTCTATATCTTCGATATGGATTTGCTCGCTATCTTCGTCTATCATGAACTCGATACTCCCGACGGCTTCTTCTTCAACACAGTAACCAGCGACGAATTCGTCTAAAGTGAGTCTTTGAGACTCATGATAGGGGAATAAAGATGACTCTAATGCTTCTTCAACTCCGTAAGGCAGGCCGTCGGAACCCAACAGCAGATCTTCCCCCGGAACAAAACCGACTTCATCGATCAGCATCCTGAAAGGATTGTTCATCTTGAGATATTTCTCTGACAATCTATCTGAATAGTTGATGGAATCTATGCTGAAATTGGGCTGCATGCTCAAGGTTATACCGAGTGATTTAGCTCTCTCCGCCGTCTCTTCGCTTATGAATTGTGCGTGCTCTATGCGTGTCTCTGGTACCTCGATACCCTTCTTTTCCATCTCTGCGAGGGTGTTCACCACCATATCGATAGCTCGGTCACCTATAGCGTGGATAGAAACTTTGTCTTTCTCGACCTCCTTCAATATGTTTTTCAACACATCTTCGTGGTAAACCATCACACCTTCGCTCCCGTCATCGTACCCACCTTTTATAGCGGCGGTCCTCGGGCCTAAAGCTCCGTCAGCGAACAGCTTGATGCCTTCTATCTCATCTTTAGCTTTTTCACTAAAACCTTCAAAAGTTTCAAGGTCAGCCCAGAACTTCGTTCTTTCCTGATAGCCCAAATCCTTGAAGATCTCAATGGTATCCTCTGAAGGTAAGAGCATGTCGTCGGTTTTATAGATTCCTTTATCCAACAAAAAATCATAAGTGTGCTGAATTTTTTCAGCGTTTATCCCCTCGATCCTCATCATCATCTTGGAGACTTTGAGTAGGTTCTTTTCTACCCACACGGGATCCCTCATCTTCTCGATCATCTCTAGATCTTCAAACCGTTCTTTGAATCTCTTTTCGGCTCTATCGTTGAATACGAGCCCGTGGCCCGAGACGTCCCAGATGAATACTGGAGGCATCTCTTCGAGTTCCTGACCCTCAAAACTATAGTATGAATCGTTCCAGCCCTGAACCACATTTAATTCCTCTCTAGAGCAATTCTCCATCACAATCGTGATAGCTTCATCCTTCTCTTTTACTTCCGAAAGATCGACACAATCTAGGTAAGCCGCACGACCGCTCACGTGTGAATGATGATCATGGAGCAGAGGGATCCTTTCTTTTTTCATCTTGTTTACCTCGATCAAAAGAAAGGTAGCAAAGATTATATTAAAGATTTGCAGTTAAAACTCTTCAATGACGGTGGAATTGAATACACCCTCGATAGAAGAGTACGATAGTATAATCCAGCTTTGGGAGGAGGCTGGTCTTCCCTACAAGCCAGAAGGTAGAGATACTAGGGAAAATATCGAGAGTGAGCTTGAGGAACAGCCAGAGTACTGGATCGGAGCCTACGAAAATGAAGAGTTAGTGGGCATCATATTCGGGACCGATGACGGAAGGAAGGGATGGATCAACCGCTTGGCAGTGGCGGAAAGTCATCAGGGCCGGGGCATAGGAAGAAAATTGATCGAAAGTCTCGAAAAAGTCTTCGAAGAGAAGGACTTCAAGATCTGGGCAGCTCTGATAGAACCGGACAATCCAGAAGCTATGGATTTTTTCGAACATCTAGGATTCGAAGACAAAGATATTAAGTACTATTCAAAAAGAGAGAGCGAGAAGGTTTAACCCTCGAACCTGTCCATATCGTCCAGCTCTTTTAAAGAGGCTTTATCAGGTTCAGCCACCGTGAACGCTATAAAGAACGCTCCACCTATCCCCACGACCATCGCCACGAAGAAAGGCCAACGGAGGCCCATCAGATCGGCTACAGCCCCTCCTAAGAAAGAACCAGTAGCGAAAGCTGCATTCTGAGCGAAGTTGTACACACCCATCATCTTACCTCTGTTTTCTTTTAAAGAGAGAGAAGAAACAAATGCGGGAAAAGAAGGTCGGGCTAGAGCTCTTCCCACAGTGTACATCCCCACCGCAAACATAAGGAACAGGAAACCGGTCGAAAATCCGATGATACCTGAAAATATCGCAGAAAAAGTTATCCCCGTGAGTATCAATTTTTTTCTCCCTATACGGTCGGAAAGACTACCTGCAGGGAACATGATGAAGACTTGAACTACACCTATGAGAGTGAATAGAAGGGAGATCTGAAAAGACGAGAGATCGAGGATCTCATCTCCAAACAAAGACAACATCGACCAGACCATAGCCAGTCCAAAAAATACGCTGAAGGACCCAACTGTAAGACCCAAAAATATCTTGGGAAAAGGAGTTATCTTTTTTATATAGTTCCAAACCCAGAGAACGCCTCTAGAAGGGATTTTCAAGATCCTCTTCGGATGGAGATTTTTACCTAATGACTTGAAATCGAGCAGTGAAGGGAAACCTCTCTTTTGACTTGTGCCTTTCTTTTTAGACCCTTCATAAGATTCCTTCACCCCGAAAAACAATAGGATACCGCTCATGGCAGCTAAACCAGAGGTGAAGAAAAATGGGACGGAAAGAGAATAATAGGTCGCTATAACACCACCTAACAGTGGACCGAAAGCGTTTCCGCTAGCGAAGGACATGGAGTACAGACCCATCGCTTTTCCCCTATCTTCCTCTCTAACTATATCCCCTATGTAGGTCATCGCTATGGGCCAAACCAAAGCTGAAGCCGCCCCCTGTCCTCCTCTGTAAATGAATAACTCAGGTAAGGTCTCTGCTAATCCGAACAAAGCCATGACGATCATATAAACGAACATCCCTCCGACCATCACCGGTTTTCTGCCGTACTTATCCGCGATACCTCCACCGATGGGTGCGACGACGATCTTGACGATAGAAAATACACCCAGCATTAGACCGATATGGGTCTTTGTCGCTCCTTCAAACTCCGCGGCATAGAGTGGAAGCAGTGGCATGACAAGACCGAAACCCAACATGCTCACGAAGACCGCGAATATCAGTATCAATAGCTCTCTATACTTCAAAACGACCTTGAGGTCAGATAAGATGCTCTTGATACCAAAAGGTTCCTGTTCTTGATCTGCCATCTTAATTTACGATAAAAATGATTTACTTAAACGTTTGCATTATGATACAAACAACTTTTTCATACCTCCTTTCCTTAAGTATAACCATGAGCGAGAAACTCGACATAGTTAACGAAAAGGATGAAGTAGTAGACGTGAAAACCAGAAAAGAAGCCCACGACCGGGGGTTGAGACACCGGAGCGTGATGTTCTTCGTATTCAACCGCGACCGGAAACTGTTGATGACACAGAGAAGCGAAGATAAGAGATTTTACCCGGGTCACTGGAGTGTGGTCCTCGGGGGACACGTGACTTCAGGTCTCAGCTACCAGGAGGCGTTAGAGAAAGAGATGAAAGAGGAGATAGGCGTGGTAGAGGATCACGAAGAGATCGGCTCTTTCACAAAGGATATAGAAGAAGAGAAGGAGAACGTGAAGTTGTACGGAGTAGAAGTAACTCCTGAGGAGATAGAATTATCACCCATAGAGTTCGAAAGAGCTCGGTTCATCAGTCCGGAGGAAGTAAAGAACGAAATAAAGGAAAAAGATATGGTGCCAGAGACTGAACAGGTACTAAAACTCTTGGAGGATCATATGAAAAAAGGCGAGGGCGAAAATATATAATACATCTTTCCTTCCTCATTTAAAACGATGGCTGAAAGACTTGAGGATGTTAAACCGACGAGGATGGAACTCCTCCGAATCAGGAAGAGAAAAGTCCTGGCGGAAAACGGTCATGATCTTCTCAGCGAGAAGAAGGACGCCCTCATAAACGAATTTTTCAAGATAGTCGATAGAAGGAGAGAACTCAGAGAAAAGTTAGAAGATATCCTCGAGGAGAGCTTTGACAGCTTGATCGAAGCCGAGATGGTCATGGGCAGCGGAGAGGTAGAATCTATAGCCAACGGAGCGAAGGAGATGGACGCGTTGGGGATCGATTCAGATAATATCATGGGGGTAAAAGTCCCTAAACTGAAGCCGGATATCTCGGAAGAAAAATTTTATGGTTACGCTGAAACTTCCGTAAGACTGGATGAAGCGGTGGAAAATTTCAGAGAGGCCCTGCAGACAGCACTCGAACTGGCAGAAGTCGAGGGCAAATTGAACAGATTATCAGAAGAGATAGAGAAGGCCAAACGGAGAGTGAACTCTTTAGAGTACAATTACATACCCAAGCTTGAAGCCACTATAAAGTACATAGAGAGGCAGTTGGAAGAAAGGGAGAGGGAAGATTTCTTCCGAAGAAAGAAGATAAAGTCCATGATGGAAGAAGAATCTTGAACAGCCGGTGATAGG
>Ga0207421_10001533_pt1 | contig 29567 bp, 17 predicted proteins | sample SodLakKL_010_SED_4_FD_187542 | JGI IMG/M metagenome (GOLD analysis project Ga0207421, IMG submission 187542) | Alkaline sediment microbial communities from Lake Tanatar, Kulunda Steppe, Russia - 8KL_010_SED (SPAdes) (version 2) | ecosystem: Environmental > Aquatic > Non-marine Saline and...
TAGATAGCAGCGCACAAATGATGCTCATAAGCCGTTGTCCACTGCCATTGAACACCACCAAACGCGTTGTCATGGCCATCCCCCCTCTGATTGATCGTCAGCCGGGCTTTGCCACAGCCATTGGAACTATTAAAACCCTTACTCATCAACTTGATGCTTCTTTGCTTACGGTTTCAGCAGCACCCGCTATGGATAAAGCCCGCAAAATTATAAAAAACAATCCTCCAAAGCTTCAGGAGAAATTCTTGCTGTTGAATAACTGGAAAGAGCTGCTTCCCTGGCTGACCGAAACTTTAGAGAAAAATGATTTACTTATAATCGTAAGTGTTCGAAAAGGTAGATTGGCATGGCAACCGGACCTAAACCGATTGCCGCGTCTGATAAATCAGCAGTTTTCAAAAGTTAACCATGTAATTGTCTATCCTCCGGACAAGCCGTGGGGTGAGGTTATTGGCGTTAGCAAAGATCAAGCCTATCACCCCTCATTTCTCCCGGCCAGCCAAATACAGCTCGATCTTAGCAACACAACTCTATCTGAAGCCATATACCGTCTCTTGTCGGTAGCATTTCTTGAACAACCATCAACGCTGAAAAAAGCGGCTAGTGAACTTATTCGTATATCTGAGAGTCAGCCCACGGAACTTTTGTCGGGCGTGGCTCTTTTACATACACATATATCGGAGATTCAGACCTCTACGGCTTTTTTAGGTATAAATAAAAAAGGATGGAAGATGCCCAATACCACGACAGATGTGCAGGCATTATTTATACTGCTTAGTTCAAAAAACGCCCCTCCCGAAATACACCTTAAAGCTTTAGCGGATATAGCAAGGCCGCTTCTGCGTTTTCAATCTGCCGAGTCGCTAACTCAATTGGAATCCGTTGATGAGGTTATGGAGTTGTTTTATGGCAATGAGCAGGGACACATAGAATAAGCCTTTCATACAGTTAAATTTCTAAAGTCGAGTGGCTTCATTGCTGATTAATAAATAAACAAGTTTGGCTTGTTAAGAAATTCTGATTATATTATAATTAAAGCTTAAGAATCGTCGTAAGCGATTTTTCTGAAAATTTTTAATTTGAGGGATTGCAATGTGTGGAATTGTGGCTTATCTGGGCAAAAAAGCGGCTCAGCCGATACTGACCGAAGGGCTAAAGCGGCTCGAATACAGAGGATATGACTCGGCAGGGGTAGCTTTGCTGGACGGCGGGGCTCTCCAAATAAAAAAAACAAGCGGAAGAATCAGCGGGCTGGAAGAAATACTTGAAAATCCAAGCTACACCCAGACACTTGGCATTGGGCATACCCGCTGGGCAACCCACGGCAAGCCGACGACGATCAACGCCCACCCGCAGACCGATTTTTCCGGCAAAATCGCCGTTGTACACAATGGCATTATCGAAAATTACGGCACTCTAAAAACCTGGCTAAAAAGCGAAGGCGTCGAGTTTGTAAGCGAAACAGACACTGAGGTAGTCGCCAATCTGATCGGTTATTTTTACAATCAGTATAAAGAAAAAGACCAGTGCGACAAAGAAAACGGCCAGTGTCGATTTGAACGAGCCGTGCAGCGGTCGCTTCGAGAAGTGCACGGCACTTATGGACTTGCAATACTTTGCAGCGATTATCCTGATATGATCATTGGTGCGAAAAAGGGAAGTCCGCTCATATTGGGCGTGGGCAATGACGAATATATTCTTGCGTCGGACGCATCTGCGATAGTTGAGCACACCACACGGGCGATATATCTTAATGACAATGAAATGATTGTGGTTGAACCTGGCGGTTTTAGAACGCTCACCAGCAATAATGTCCCGGTTACAAAAAGTCTTAAAGACATAGAGTTCTCGCTCGAACAGATCGAGCTTGACGGCTTTGCCCACCACATGTTGAAAGAGATTTTTGAACAACCGAAATCTCTGGAAACCTGTATGGGCGGACGATTGGATGTCCAGGATTCTCGCATAGTTCTCGGGGGGATCGCGGGCAAACTGCGAGATTTGACAAGAACGAAGCGTTTGATACTTACAGCTTGCGGCACTGCTTTTCATGCTGGACTTGTCGGTGAGTTTCTTTTCGAACATCTTGCCAGAATTCCGACAGAAACAGAATACGCAAGCGAATTCAGATATCGAAACCCCATCATTGAAGACGGCACGGTTGTGGCAGCAATAAGCCAGTCCGGCGAAACAGCCGATACTCTGGCAGCGGTTGAACAGGCCAAGGAACGAGGCGCCACAGTAATCGGACTGGTCAATGTAGTCGGCTCGACAATCGCCAGAACCACCGATTCAGGTATTTATCTGCATGTCGGTCCGGAAGTCGGCGTGGCCAGCACAAAAGCTTTCACAGCACAGGTTACCGTTTTACAGATGCTGGCAATCGAGCTTGGCAGACGAAAACATTTAAGCAGTTATGAAGCGGCAAAGTTGATTGAACAACTGGCGGCTATCCCCGAAAAAATTAAAACCATACTTGAGCAATCCGAACATATTAAACAAATAGCGGCAGAAAACATTCACCATAACAATTGGCTTTTCCTTGGCCGAGGATTCAATTATCCGGTCGCGCTAGAAGGGGCTTTGAAACTCAAGGAAATCAGCTATATTCACGCCGAAGGCCTGCCGGCGGCAGAAATGAAGCATGGACCTATCGCTCTTATCGCTGACGGTATGCCGGCCGTATTCATCGCTCCCAAAGGGCCTCAATACGACAAAATCATTGGTAATATCGAAGAAGTCCGTGCAAGAGGAGGCAGGACCATCGTTGTCGCCACTGACACTGATACCGAGATTGAACAATACGCCGATCATCTGATAACAGTTCCAGATGTGCCGGAGATGTTCCAGCCCATACTTACTGTAGTGCCTTTACAGTTACTGGCTTATCACGCCGCAGTGCTCAAAGGCAGGGATGTTGATAAGCCCAGAAATCTGGCCAAGAGCGTAACAGTCGAATAGCTGCCAAGATTAAAGTTGTTGTTCACCGCGCGGCAATTTCGCATCACCGATTACTATCGCGCGGATTCGCCGACGGTCTATCGGCGGGCACTGAATGGTTAGTATTTTTTTGCGGCGGTGGTATCCCAGAACATAGGCGATAGCAGTGTCACAACCCGTACGGTCGCGAATAGATATTATTCTATCCTCTATATTGTCCATGCCCTGAGAACCGTGATACTGTATCCCGACCTTATTAAGGTCAATGTCACAGCGTTTACTTTTGGCAAAGTATCTCATAAATCTTTCATAGCGGTAGCGGCTTCGCTTTTCTTTTGATTTTTGGCCTATCTCGTCACTTGGATGCACCGTTTTAATATAACAATTGAAAGATTGTAACGGTTCTAAAATAGGCTCAAGTTCATTTTCGCGTGCCACCGCAAGAATAGTGTCCGGCTTTACAAGCTGATATACACTCCACCACAGAGCCTGAGCAGGAGCTGTTTCAACATATCCCGGTGTGTCAATTATGACAAGCTCAGCCTGTTTGGCCGCCTGGTCAACGGACTGTTTTATAGCGGCCAAAGTCTGGAGCATATAATTGACCGGCATAGTATTGCCGACAAAGGCCAGCCCACCGGGCTTAATACTCTCAAAAGGCACCTCAGGGTTTTCAATTATCGCCCACCCGACTGTTGTCGGCGGACCGATTCGGGATTGTCCCATATCGGCATCGACAAGAGCTGTCTTTGTTGCGGGCAAGGCCTTTTCGAGTAACTGCCGGACAAGGGTCGTCTTGCCGGTATCAACCTGCCCAAGAACAAGACAGATTCCTTTGCGAAATTTCTTATTCCTCCAGACGGATGAAGCAGCTTTATAACTCCATTTTGTCGTCATGTTTTTAAGCAACCTTTTCAAATGTAAAGCTACGCTGGGCAGTCATTACCCTGATGGTGTCTCCCTCACTGAAACTACCCGCAAGTATTTCAGTTGCCAGAGGATTTTCCAGCTTCTGTTGTATGGTTCGTTTTAGCGGCCTTGCGCCATAGCTGGGATCATAGCCCTGCTCAGCAAGGAGCTTTTTAACATCGTCAGTGAACTCGACACGAAGATTCTTACTGGCGAGCCTGTCAGCCAGATAGCCAAGCTGAATGTCTATAATCCGTTCCAGATGGTCTTTGTTGAGCATGTGGAAAACTATAACCTCATCAATGCGGTTAAGAAACTCCGGTTTGAAATACTGCTTCAGCGCATCTTTGACATGAGCTTCAATCTCCCAATCGGCCCCCTGCTCTTCAGTAAGCTGCTGTATCTGCTGGCCGGCTATATTGCTGGTCATGATTATCACCGTATTTTTAAAATCGACCGTCCTGCCTTTGCCGTCTGTCAGACGCCCGTCATCAAAAACCTGCAATAATATGTTGAACACTTCTCGATGAGCTTTTTCGATTTCATCAAGAAGAATCACAGAATAAGGCCTGCGTCGCACCATCTCGGTGAGCTTGCCGCCCTCTTCGTAACCCACATATCCTGGCGGAGCTCCGATAAGTCGAGCCACCGAGTGCTGCTCCATAAACTCGCTCATATCAATCCGAATCATAGCATTTGGATCATTAAACAGAAACTCGGCCAGCGCCTTTGAAAGCTCCGTCTTGCCAACACCGGTAGGACCGAGAAAAAGAAATGTCCCGATAGGCCTGTTCGGATCACCCAGACCCGCACGATTTCTGCGAACGGCGTTGGAAACCGCTGTAACCGCCTCATCCTGGCCTACAACTCTGCTTTTGATAGCATCTTCCATATTCATCAACCGTTCCCGCTCTCCGCTGAGCAGACGCGATATCGGTATTCCAGTCCACTTGGCAACAACCTGCGCGATATGTTCATCAGTAACTTCATTATGCAAAAGCGATCGTTTATCTGCTTTGGCAAGTGAGGACTCTTTTTCCTCAAGTTTTTTTCTCAGCTCCGCTATTGTCCCATACTTGAGTCTGGCTGCTGACTCCAGTTCGCCACGACGCTGGGCCTCCTCAAACTGATGCTGGGCGTCTTCAATGTCCTGCTTTAGCTTTTTTATTGAATCAATATCGCCTTTTTCCCGCTCCCACTGCGAGGATAATTTCTTGTCTTTTTCCTGCAATTCGGCAAGCTGTTTTTCTACATTTTTCAGGCTGCTTTTACTGGCAGAATCGGACTCTTTTTTAAGAGCCTCCCGCTCAATCTGAAGCTGAACAATCTTTCTGCGGATCCCATCAAGCTCGCCGGGCAGTGAATCATTTTCAATTCTAAGTCGAGACGCGGCCTCATCTACCAGGTCGATCGCTTTATCGGGCAAAAATCGGTCCGTAATATATCGCTTGGAAAGCATGGCCGCAGCTATCAGAGCCGCATCGGTTACACGAACTCCATGATGCGCCTCATATCTGTCTTTAAGTCCGCGCAGAATAGCGATAGACTCATCAACACTTGGCTCACCAACCACTATCGGCTGAAAACGCCGCTCAAGAGCCGCATCCTTTTCTATATTATTGCGGTATTCCTTTATCGTCGTAGCTCCAATACAACGCAATTCACCGCGAGCCAGCGAAGGTTTGAGAAGATTGCCTGCATCCATCGCACCTTCGGCCTTGCCGGCTCCAACGACATTATGGAGCTCATCAATAAAGAGAATTATCTGACCCTGTGCTGCAACTACCTCTTTCAAAACCGCCTTGAAACGCTCCTCGAACTCGCCGCGAAATTTAGTTCCTGCTATCAGCGCACCCATATCCAGCGCAACTATCCGCTTATCCCTCAAGCCAGCTGGGACATCACCTGTTACTATCCGCTGTGCGAGGCCCTCGGCAATTGCCGTCTTGCCCACTCCGGGCTCTCCGATCAAAACCGGATTGTTCTTCCTGCGCCTGTTAAGCACCTCCATACATCGTCGAATCTCATCATCCCTGCCGATAACCGGATCGAGCTTGCCTTTGCGCGCCATATCTACAAGGTCGATACCGTATTTCTCAAGAGCCTTATATTTTTCCTCTGCGCTTGCATCAGTTACTTTCTCGCCGCCGCGGATATCTTTAATAACCTTTTCCAATTCACTCGGGGTAACAGAACTGAGCTTGAGTATTTCTTTAGCGTCGCTAGCGACTGCCGAAAGTGCGAGCAAGAGATGGTCAACACTAAGGTATTCGTCGCCCATTTTGTCAGCACGGTTCTGCGCATCAAGAACAACATTGTTAAAGGCAGGCTCAGCCATTATCTGCCCGGTGCTTCCCTGCGGCAGGCGATTAAGCTGGCTTTCTGTCATTTCACCAATGCGCCCGGAATTAGCGCCGAGTTTTTTTAATATCTCAACCGGCAGACCCTGCTCATCTTTCAGCAGGGCAGCTAAAATATGCAGCGGCGAAAGCAAAGTGTTAGATTTAGCCATAGCTATCTGCTGTGCCGTGGCCAGAGCTTCCTGAGCTTTAATTGTAAATTTGTCAAATTTCATTATCGTGCCTTTCCATTCCATTTATCATTTACAAATAACCTGACTCTGAGAAAAAAAAACAAACTCCATAAAACACACCGATGAGTAATTGCAAAATCCGTGCCTGGCCACATTCGTCGTATATTCTGTCTTAAACAAGTATTCTTGCCCGAGATCGACCAAACTTGTGCCAAATTGGCAGTCTTTTTAGCTCAGAAGGCGGCATTACACAGAAAAATCCATAAATATCCTGCTCTTTTGCTTGCCAGTACTTCCCAAAACTGATAGTGTACAATTTTATTTAACCGTACTTAGACAAATTGATGACATTGGTCTTTAGATTTAGAAAAAGGGTAAAATTTTATGACTCGTAAGATGGCTCCAATTGACGGTAACGCCGCAGTGGCTCATTCAGCCCATGCAACAAATGAAGTAATAGCAATCTATCCAATCACACCGAGTTCGCCTATGGGTGAAATATCCGATGCCAAGACTGCTGTCGGAGAAAAGAATATCTGGGGCACGGTCCCCTCGGTAACGGAAATGCAGTCAGAGGCCGGTGCTGCCGGAGCGGTGCACGGAGCTCTCGCATCAGGGGCCCTGACAACCACATTCACTGCCTCGCAGGGATTGCTTCTTATGATTCCAAATATGTATAAAATCGCCGGTGAACTGCTGCCTACTGTTTTTCATGTAAGCGCACGGTCACTGGCTTGCCAGGCATTATCCATTTTTGGCGACCACGGTGATGTTATGGCCTGTCGCCAAACAGGATTTGCGTTCTTATGCTCATCAACAATCCAGGAAGTAATGGATCTTGCTCTTATTGCTCAGCAGGCTACACTGGCCTCCAGGGTACCTTTTGTTCACTTTTTTGATGGATTCAGGACATCACACGAAATTCAAAAAGTAGAGAAATTGACCTATGATGATATGCGTGAGATGATTGACGATGAGCTTATTGCCCAGGCAAAAGAACGGGCACTCTCACCCGATCACCCTATGATTAGCGGCACTGCTCAAAACCCCGATGTATATTTCCAGGGTCGCGAGACCGTAAATAAGTTTTACCAGGCCGCACCTGACATAGTGCAGGAAACAATGGATAAATTCGCTAAGATAGTCGGGCGACAATACAAATTATTCGATTATGTGGGCCCGGCTGATGCTGAAAAAGTTATTATTCTGATGGGTTCCGGGGCTGATACTGTTCATGAAACCGTTGATTATCTTAACAGTCAGGGCGAGAAAGTCGGCGTCATTAAAGTGCGACTGTTCAGACCTTTCAGCGTGCAACACTTTGTAAACGCCCTGCCGAAAACCGTTAAGAAAATCGCAGTTCTCGATCGGACCAAAGAGCCGGGAGCGTTGGGTGAGCCGCTTTATAACGATGTCCGAACCGCAATAGGCGAAGCTATGCATTCAGGTCAGGCGTCATTTGATAAATATCCTCTCATCGTCGGCGGACGCTACGGACTTGGCAGCAAGGAATTTACCCCGGCAATGGTAAAAGCAGTATTCGAAAATCTCGATGCTGACAAACCCAAAAACGGCTTTACAGTCGGTATTATAGACGATGTTACGGACACTTCACTTGAAATTAACCATGATTTTGAAATTCCTGAAGAGGGGCTGTTCACCGGTATGTTCTATGGGCTGGGTTCGGACGGAACGGTCGGAGCAAACAAAAACAGTATTAAAATCATCGGCGAACAGACCGATAATTGCGCACAAGGCTATTTTGTCTATGACTCTAAAAAGGCCGGTGCGGTTACTATCTCGCATCTTCGCTTTGGCCCTGACACTATCCGTAAACCTTACCTCATTAACAAGGTCAATTTCGTAGCTTGTCACAATCCGAGTTTTCTTGAGAAATTTGATATGCTCTCGAATGTTCGCCCGGGAGGTACTTTCCTTCTTACCAGCAGCCACGACAAAGATACGGTATGGGATACGCTGCCTGCACCAGTACAGCAGAATATCATCGACAAAAAACTAAATTTCTATGTCATAGACGCCATATCGCTGGCACAGGAAATCGGATTGGGCAGCAGAATAAATGTTATTATGCAGACGGCATTTTTCAAAATCGCCGATATCCTGCCGCTTGATAAGGCTGTTGGCGCCATAAAAGACGCTATTAAAAAGACTTATGGCTCTAAAGGTGAAAAAGTCGTTGAAATGAATAACGCCGCCGTGGACGGAGCTCTGCAAAGGCTGGAAAAAGTAGAATATCCTAATAAGGTCACAAGCAGCGCCCAGCTTCATCCGCCGGTGCCGGCAAATGTACCCGAGTTTGTGAAAAATGTTACAGCTCAAATGATTGCCCGCGATGGGGACTCGCTGCCGGTCAGCAAAATGCCTTGTGACGGGAAATTCCCGACCGGAACCACGCAGTATGAAAAACGCAATATTGCTGTGAAAATACCTGTGTGGGAGCCTGATGTGTGTATTCAGTGCGGCAGGTGCTCACTTGTTTGCCCACATGCGAGTATAAGGATGAAAGCTTACGACCCCAAATATCTGGACAAAGCACCTAATACATATAAGGCCACAGACGGCAGAGGCAGGGAACTTTCGGGATTGAAATACACCGTTCAGATAGCGCCGGAAGATTGCACTGGCTGCAGCACATGTGTTCAGGTTTGCCCGGCAATGGAAAAGGACGAGAATAAACAACCTACGGGCAAAAAGGCAATAAATATGGAACTGCAGGAACCTTTGCGAGATCAGGAGGCTGAAAATTATGATTTCTTCCTGTCGCTTCCCGAGGTGGATACGAGTCTTTATAAGGCTGACACCGTAAAAGGAAGTCAGTTTATCAAGCCTCTTTTCGAGTATTCCTCGGCATGTGCCGGCTGCGGTGAAACAGCCTACATAAAATTGCTGAGCCAGCTTTTCGGCGACCGTGCATATATGGGCAACGCTACGGGTTGTTCATCTATTTACGGTGGAAACCTGCCTACGACACCCTATACAAAGAGAGACGATGGCAGAGGACCAACCTGGAGCAACAGCCTGTTCGAGGATACCGCGGAATTTGCTTTCGGTATGAGGTTAAATGCCGATAAAATGAAAGAAAAGGCATGCGAATTGTTGCAAAAGGCAATGGATGAAGGTGCGATAGATAAAGCAATTGGCCAGGATGCTCTTGATGCAGCCATCGCGAACGACCCCCAACAGAATGCTATAGAGAATCAGCGACAAAGAGTCGAAAAGATTAAAGACGCCTGTAAAAACTCTGGTTCACAAATTGCAAAAGACCTTGGTATCGTAGCTGATTTCCTTGTTCGAAAGAGCGTTTGGGCTGTAGGCGGCGATGGTTGGGCATACGATATTGGTTACGGCGGTCTTGACCATGTATTGGCAAGTGGGAAGGATATCAATATCCTTGTACTTGATACTGAAGTCTATTCCAACACTGGCGGCCAAATGTCAAAATCAACGCCAAGAGCAGCAGTGGCACAATTTGCTGCCGCTGGTAAACCCATGCCCAAGAAAGACTTAGGCATGATTGCAATGACTTATGGTAATATTTATGTCGCTAAAGTTGCCTTGGGCGCAAATCCGAATCAGGTAGTGAAAGCATTTGTAGAGGCAGAAGCTTATCCTGGTCCGTCGCTCATAATGGCCTATACGCATTGCATCGCTCATGGCTTCAACCTTGAAAAAGGATGTGAGATGCAGAATATGGCGGTCGAATGCGGCCATTGGCCATTATATCGTTTCGATCCAAGGCTCGCCGATCAGTGCAAAAACCCATTACAACTTGATTCGAAACCGCCAAAAATTGATTTTAAGGATTATGCAATGGCACAGAATCGCTATCGCAGGTTGCAGAAAGAAAAGCCCGATATCGGGGCAAAGTTGCTCGAGTTAGCAGATAAGGATGTGTCGAAACGATATTCGCTGATGCAGCAACTGGCGAATCTGCCATGCGAAAAATGCGAAGAAAAATAGTGACAGATTCATAATGGAGACCGGTTACTGCCGGTCTCCTCGCTTTTAATTTGAGAGTGATCATAATGAAGTACTTTGCGAAGATTGGCGCAATAGCGGTTTTTGTTTTATTAATATCGCCGTTTTTCATAGGATGCGCACCGACGGATGTTGAAGAGCCTTCAGAGGCGCAACTGCGCATCAAAGCAGCCCGACAGATACCCGATTATCTTGAACAAGCGTTTACTTCTGTCGGAAACAGCGAAAACTGGATGTCTGTCAAGCAGATCGACACCTCGGCCGTGGCAACTTTTTATCTGCCGGACCAAGACAGTTACTACTTGACAGAACACCTCTACGAGATTCAGCCTTGGCATAGAAAAATTAAAATAACTGCTGTAGAGCCGTACGGAACTTTCGTCTGGGAACTATCCGACAAAGGCTTCAAGACCCATAAAAGACCTGTTTCACAACATGACTTACCATATAGTATTAATCCCCAAACCATTGCCAACAGCGTAATGCAGATTATCACAGCTCCGGTTCGACTGGCAGACAAAGCTGAGCAATATGCGAGATCATCCGAGCCAACCAGAATGATGGGCCTGTGGTATTACGCTATCGAAGGTAAAAAAACCGCGAAATCTGATATCGTCTATTACCAAAACCGTAATACATCCCGAATAGACTGGATATTGCTGAAAAATCAGTCAGGGCGATCATATGCTATACGCGCCTACGATTACAGCGTCACCGCCCAACCGGAGATACAAGTCCCCGCTTTAGTTGAGATTTATACTACGGACAGCAGGGGGCAGCTTGACAAGCGAATACTTAAATTACGTCTTAGCCAGACACAAACGCATAGAAAAAACATGGAGATTGCGAACATCGACCGATAAAAGCCCTAAAATCAACGAAATTCAAAAACTTGTAATTAAAACTATCATCAGTTAGAATTGATAGATTGGGCTTACGACACAGGAAATTTGTGAACACAAACCGCAACAAATAGTATAAAAAGCTATTCGATTAGGCACGGTAAAGGTGTGGCGCAAATTAAAATGGTCAGGATGGCTTAATTATATTGCGTAAAACATTATTTAATCGAGTTTGAGCCGGTAACAATCACTTTAATTATTAAGCAGACAACGGCTCAAACCGATAAACCAATTGAGGATAAACATTGGATTACCCTGCGAATTAAAGTTTGGTGTGAAGGTTATAGTTATGTCTAAACTGAAAGTTGCGTCTCTGGCAATGCTGTTACTAATTGCCATAATAATCACGGCAGGATGCGGTGATCAATTTTTCGACCCCACACAGGTAGGAAGATTCCGTCCCGTGCCAAAGGTAAATGTAATTCTCGACTCCCTCGGCGTAGCTGAGGAAGAGCCACCGGCATGGGAAGGGGCCGAAGACCCCAGGCCCGTAGATGTTATGGCTTTTGAAACGGACTATGTCTTCGGCTCAGGTGATATCGTACGAATCTCCATTTATGAGCTATTGCGCGAAGGCGAACCCTACATCAACGACTATGTAGTTACCGAAACCGGAAGAATCTCAATACCTGAAGTGGGCGTGGTGCAGGCAGAAGGATTGACAGAATCGCAGCTTGAAGACGAAATCATTGGGATACTATCGCCGGCCCTGCTAAAAGACCCTTCAGTATCAGTCATCCTCAGACAATCCGAAAAAAGAACCTTTTCCGTACTTGGCCAGGGAGTACCTCAGCCCGGCAGATACAGCATACCAAGATACGATTTCAGACTAACTGACGCACTTGCCACCGCAGGGAGCATAAGCCAGTTTAATATTAGCTATGTCTATGTAGCACGAAAAATAACCGGCAGAGAGCCGCTGACAGAACCGCAACCAACCCAGCCAATGCCTGAAATTCCTCAGCTTGAAGATGCAGAACATGAAATGCTGGAGATAATTGCCCCAAGGACTCAGTCCGAGCCAGACAATAGGCTTATTATGGCATCTTCGGCAATGGGTGATGGCGGCGATGAATTACTCGAAATGGCATCACCGGAAAGCTTAGAGCGTGAAATTTACGACCCGGAGATGGAATTACTCATGACACCTGAGGAAGAAGAGCAAGAGCAGCTAACAGAAGATGAGGAAACCGTCATAGAAGCTCCTCGCACCGAACCAACCGGCCGAATTGAATGGGTGTGGGAAGACGGCAGGTGGATTCCTAAAGAGGTTGAACCTGATCCAACCGTAGAAGAACCGGATGTAGAAGTTGCTGAACCTCTGCCGAGACCGGAACCAATGACGCCGGAGGACTACCCCGACGATTTCGATTGGGATGAAATAGGCCCAGGAGCAGTACAGACTCGCGTTATAAAAATACCCGCAGATAAACTGTTAGCGGGTGATCCGAGATATAATGTGGTAATCAGGCCGGGAGACACTGTCCATGTCCCGGTCGATATCATTGGCGAATTCTGCATAATGGGTAACGTGAACAATCAGGGCTTCATAAACCTCACAGGACGGCCAATGACGCTGAAAATGGCAATAGCTGCCGCCGGAGGACTTGGGCCGCTGGCTTGGCCCAGAAATGTCGAAGTTATCAGGCGTATAGGAGATAACAGAGAGCAGATCGTTATGGTTGATCTGGAAAAGATCGCAAGAGGTGAACAGCCCGATTTCTTCATCAAGCCAAACGACCTAATTAATGTAGGAACACACCCAACCTCAAGATGGAGGGCAGTACTTAGAAATGCCTTCCGAGCAACTTACGGATTTGGCTTTATCTATGACCGAAATTTTGCAGATCTGGATTTTGGCACAAGAAGAGTATTTGGCTTTATTCAATAGATAGACATTTAGCTATGGCGCAGGAACTCACCGCAGACATCGACCAGGATGGCATACTGAAGCATAAAAGCGTCACTTGGAAAGATGTAAGCATACACAGCTACATAAAGATTATTGTGATCGCGGCTTTGTTCTTTTTCCTTTTTCGCCACGAACTGCAAAGCCTCGTGCGCACATGGTACACAGACAAAGACTGGTCGCATGGATTCATCATCCCGCTTTTCAGCCTGTATCTGATTAACCAGCGCAGCGGGGCAATACTGAGCGAAAAACCAAAACCCAGCATTATAGGACTGCTGGCGTTAGTATTTTTGCTTTTCTTCTATCCCTTTAACATTGTGCAACTGCAATATGGCTACTTGAGGCCGCTGACGATGCTGGCGGTTCTCGGTGCTATTGTACTGTTTATGACCGGATGGAGAATCATAAAATACGCCTTTGTACCGGTCGCATTTTTGTTCTTTGCCATACCGATACCAAATCGCTATTATGTCCGAATCTCTATGCCGCTTCGAACCATAGGTGCAGCGGCTGCCGGCGCTATCCTTGACCTTATGGAAGGCGTTGAAGCAACCGTGCAGGGAGTTATAATAGATGTAATTCACCACGGCCAGCCGCTGGAAACTCCACTAAATGTTGCCGAAGCCTGTTCCGGTATGAGGTTGTTAATGGCGTTCGTGGCACTGGGAGTGGCAATGGCATATTTACATTATCGACCAATATGGCAAAGACTCGTCCTTCTGGCCAGCACTGTTCCTATTGCTATTTTCTGCAACATTGTCCGCGTTACGATAACCGGTTTTATCTATGTATATAGTGAACCGGAATACGCTCAGGGCATATATCACGACGGACTTGGATTAGCTATGCTCTTTTTGGCATTTGGCCTTTACGGTATATTAGCATGGTTTATGGGCAATCTGTTTGTTGACGAAACTCAGCAAAAAACCGAACCGGAAGTCATCGTCGCTAACAAGAAAAACCCTGAATAGAAAGAACAGTATAGTGACCGATAGAAATAATAAAACCTCAACACAAGCATATCCGGCCTGGAAACACTATACCCAGCCGTCATTCATGGTCTGCGCTGTCCTGCTGGCATTGGCAGGAACGAGTATGTCCGTAATTATCAATAAATTCGAACTCTATCTTACCAAAGAACCACTTCCCATACGAAAACCTCTCGAAGACCTCGATGCAACCCACCGCAACAGGCTTGGACCATATAATATAGTGCGAAAAGTAAAAATTGAGAACCGTGAAATACTCGACAGTCTTGGCACGGAAGAGTATATCCAGTGGGTGCTTGAGGACCCCGACGAATCAGCCAACAGCAGTGTAAAATATGTATCTTTATTTATCACATATTACGATATGCCTGACAGAGTGCCTCATGTGCCCGAAGAATGCTATACAGGCGCCGGGCACCAACAAGTCGGGGCCGACAGTATTCAATTGGATCTCAACGGCGATGGCCAAGCAGACAAATCGGCAAGATACCTTCGATTTGCCAACATACAATCACAGGCTTGGCAACAAAGCGAATTCCCTGTATTGTATCTTATCAATGTTGATGGCAGATACGCCTCGAACAGGGAAGAGGCCAGATTCCTGATAAACCAGAATATATTCAACAAGCACTCGTATTTTTGCAAAGTCGAGTGGAAATTTTTCGGCGGAAGCCATGCGCCAAACACCCCTCCAGAGAGGGAGCATATAAAAAAGGCCAGCGAAAAGCTCATGAGAACCGTATTGCCGATACTTGAAGAGGAGCACTGGCCGCTGATGGATGAGATTGATGCACAGGATTAATCCTACAATATCAACGAAAAGGTGTATTTATGGCCAAAAAACTTAATAAAAAAGTCGCACTACTCGGCTCGGTGTTTCTCGTAATAGGACTGGTAGCCGCAATTATAGCAATTCTGTACCTGTTCCCAAGAGACCCGTACAAACTACTGGAAGATGCCGAACTGGCATTGACCGCCGCACGAGAGGCTGAGGACCCGGAAATCAGGGAGCGACAATTCGAATCCGCCGAAAGGAACTTTCATAGAGCAAGAAGCTACGCCGACTCCGATCATATGCGCGTCGAAGTATTATACAGGCTGACAGAACTTTACAATGAAACAGATCAGTGGCAATACCTGCTTGGGTCTTGGAGGGAAATCACAAGATTAGCACCGGATGAGGTTATACCCCGACTGGGTCTGATCAACTATTTCTACAATATCTCGGATACCGGAGGCAGAGCGTGGAACGAGGTCATTGAACAGGTTGATGATTTTCTCGAAATCACCCAGGGCACTGAGCTGCTAGAAAAGCCACTGAAAACCTGGGATGTCTATTATATGGTGGAAGATGATTACATCGCTGAATCACTGGAAGCTTACCTATACCTGGCCAAGGGCCGAGCCCTCTTTGAAAGAGCAAGAGCCGGTGTTGTCACCGACAGAAGCGAGACACTTGAGCAGGCAAATGAGATACTTGAAAAAGTAATAGAATTAGAGCCTGCCAACTCCTGGGGATATCTCTATCTTGCTGAGTCAATGCTCACACGCGGCAACATCTTCGCCTCAGCAGGACAGTTGGATCAACAGACACAGGCCAGACATCAAGCGCAGCAGATATTGGCAGATGGCACAGAGGAGGCCGATGACAAAGCTCACGCTGAAATAAACCGTATTAATACGGAATTACAGCTTGCCCAAGAGGGTGTACTTGATATAGAAGCACTGGAACCAGAATTCATAGAACTGGCGGAAAACTACCCCGATGATGCACGGGCATTATCGGCTCTGGCGAATTATTATCTTTATCGCGGTCATGAATACCTTCCAAAAGCCCTGCAGAGTGCTGAAAAAGCAATGCAAATTGAACCGGATGAAGTTTCTTATGCGATTCTGGCTAGCCAGCTTTACCATATGAAAGGCTCTCTGAACCAAAATCGCGATGATATTGCTAAAGCTATTGAAATAGCCGAAAATGCTCTTTTGCTACCCGGCGCCCAAGAAGTGGAAGGACCCCGGCAGCATCGTAACCACACTAATGCTGTAAACCTATATGTGGGCCTTGCCAGATGCTATACCGATACCTTGCTCGATATGGCTCCCGAGGACGAAACCAGGAAACAGCAGTTAGTAGAGGATGCTGAAAATACCATCCACCAGATAGCACAGTTACTGGGAACGCGGGAACACCCCGAAGTTGTCAAATGGGACGGGATACTGAATCTGGCCAGAGGGCAAAAAGACGAAGCCATAAGACAGCTCTATGCAGCACATAACCAGCTTGAGGCTGCCGGGACACCCGACTCTGCCGTCGCATACCGCCTTGCTATGCAATATCAGGACACTGGTGAAATTGGTGCGGTGCGTGAATTTTTGACAGCAGCCCTGCAAGGATCAAGACCTATCCAGTTGTATCGCCCTGACGCCCTGCTGGATTACGCTAGGGTATTAATTGAACTGCGACAACCAGACCCTGCCTTTAATATCATAAGTTCGTATGAGCAACGCTTTGAACCCACTCAAAGAAGTACCAAAATGAAATTGGAAGCGCTTATCCGTTCAGGCCAATACGAGCAAGCCGAAGAACAACTCACGCAAAGTGATCTTGCAAAGGGTGATAAAATCCATCTTGAGCTACTGCTGACAGTGAATAAAATGAGGCAAATCCAGCAGGCAATCTCCGCTCAACAGCTGCAGCAAGATATTGAAAGTGTTCAGGCCGAGCCCACCGACGCTCTGCCGATCGCTGAAGAACCGGAGCAGGACATTAGTGCGCCCCAACAGCAACTCAGACAGGAACAGGAAACCTTTGTCGAACTGGCGATCAAGCTTCTCGAAATTGAACCTGAACTATTGGACGAAAGCAGCTTTGCATCAGTATCTGAATATCTCATCGAAACAGGCCAATTCGACAAAGCAAGGCAAATGGCCAGCAGTTTTGTTGAGCAAAATCCAAACGCATCTACTGCTTTATTGTACGGATATATCCTTGACGAACCAGATCCCGCGCAGATAGATGCACAACGGCGTCAGACATTACAAGAAAAAGCCTTGGGTGATATTGAATACCCCATAATTCGCAAGATTAATCTCGGTATATTCTACAGAAATACGGACCAGAGCGAAAAAGCGAAGGAAATATTCCAAGAAATACTTCAGAGAGAAAAAGAAACACAAATCACCGAAGCTTATATTGACGCCGAGCAGACTGAGGATGTAATAAACTCCAGACTCTTCGCCGCTGAACAACTCTTTGAAATGGCTTTGCAGGAGGAGGATTATGACCTTGCAGAGCAAGTGGTCCAAATTGCTATCGACCAGAATCTTGATCGGGCAGAGGGCAGTTTTTTCCAGGCAAGACTTCTGGCCGTTCAGGAAAACTACAGTGATGCTCTTCAAGCTATCGACAGAAGCCTCGAACACAGGCCAGTCTTTTCCCGTGCGTACTTGCTCAGAAGTAATATCTACGCGGCAAACGAAAACTACAGTGATGCCGTAGATGCGATTTCCACCGCTAACTCGCTTAATCCCTTGGACGCCGAAATTGCAACGAGAATGGCAGTTATTACTTATCAGCGCAACCAGACACTTGGAACAAGTGTCTCATCCCGTCAGCAAACTGAAGCTGATAACGCATTCAGAAGAGCAATTGCTCTTAGCACAGGCCAGGCTCAAATGGAGATGCTAAGCATGTACGCCGAATTTATTCGGGACGAAGAGCCCCTGAACGCTCTTGCTATCAGACAGAATCTGCTTCGAAGCAATCCTACAATTCAAAATGCCGTTCTTCTGGGAGAACTCGCTACAGAGCTTGCAAAAAGCGAGTCCGATGAGAAGCAAAAAGAATCTTTGTTCGATATTGCTCAATCGGCCTTTGAACGGGCGATGGAGATTGATCCGTCCGATAGGGTCACTTTACATCATTACGCCGAGCATCTGAGAGAAAGAGGTAAAGAGCAGCAAGCTGATCAGGTGCTGGCAGAGTCTGAAGACCCTTCCCTGCTGTGGCGACACTATTATAATTCCGGCAGGTTCGACCTGGCAAAGGAAGTCCTGGAAAGTATGCACACGCACAATCCGGAAGATCCGGAACCACTGCAGGCCTTAATGCTCGTATCAAGCCAGACCAGAGACACAGAAACGGTTTCACAATACGGCGAAAAATTATTGCAAGCCGATGACTCCATCGAAACAAGACTGCTGCACATAAAAACATTGCTCGATGTGGGACTAATACAAGAAGCTGAAACAGCTCTTGCAGATTTTAATGAACAATATGATGATCCAAGGGCCTCTCTGCTCGGAGCATGGTTGGCACAAAGACAAGGCAGGCTCGAGGAAGCGTTGCGGCTTGTAAACGACCATATCAGTGAGGATGAAGAAAATGCCGAATCATGGAGGCTTCGAGGTGAAATCAACTTGCTGCGGGCTGACTATGATCAGGCCATAATCGATCTCAACAGAAGCAAATCACTAGCCGACAGACCTGCTACAAGAATAGCCCTGGCAAGAGCCTATCATCGAGCAGGAAGAAGCCAGAACGCTATCTCCGAACTTACCACAGCCGTCGAAAGACCCGATACTCCGATGGAGGCAGGAATACTGCTTGCTGAAATATATCAGCAACTCGGCAGAACGCAGGCTTTGCGAGATTTTTATAGTGAAATGATTGAAAAATATCCGCAAAATATCCAATGGTACAAGCGTGCCGGTGATTTCGCGTTTTCCGAAGGCGACTACCAAGAGGCCGCCGAGCTTTTCCGTCAGGGATGGCAGGCAAGCAGCCAGATGGAATCACCCGAACCAGATGCCCTGGACGGATATCTCAAATCATTGCTGGAACTGGAAAAATTCGATGAGCTATTTACACAGGCCGGAAGATACACTGATTCTCAACACGCATCAATAGCATATATGAGAATGGCTGAAGCCAGGCTAGAAACAAATGACAGAGAAACTGCCATAAGAGATTTTCGAAGTGCATTGCAGCAGCTCAGTGCTGACGAAACCGCCGCCAGTTGGGTTCTGCAAAGAATGTATGAATTGCTTGGAAGTGCGGAAGTCGAAGAAACCTGCCGCCAAATACTGGCCGAAAATCCGGACTCTTTCGCTGCAAACTGGACTATGTTTAATCTGGCAAAAATAAATGAACAATACAACCGAGCGTTGGAATATCTGGAAAAGAGCCGTGAAACCGAGACAAGTCGCGGTATAGACAAAATGCAGTACACAATGAATAAGACAGAAGTACTGCAGTCAGCATATGCGAAAACATCCGATAATAGTTACCTTGAACGGGCTATTAAGCAATATGACGAAATACTAACAGAGCATCCGGATAATTCTGTTCTCCTGAATAATCTTGCATACCTTCTTGCAAAGCATGGAAAAAACCTCGATCAGGCCCTCGAATACGCCGAGAAAGCCTACCAGATAATGCCGAACGCACCGCATGTACTCGATACTTATGCTTATGCCCTATACAAAAATGGACGATTAGATGAAGCAGAAAATTTTGCACAGGCTGCTCTCCAGCAATATGAAAGTAGTGAAGCAGGCGTACCTGCCGAAGTCTGGCATAACTTTGCGAGGATTAAAGCTGCTGTTGGACAACGGGAATTGGCCAGAGAAGCTTATCAACAGGCATTGAGTAACCCTGATGCCACAGAGCAAATGAAAAAACAGATAGAACGGGAAATCGATAATCTCTAAATCTAAATATACAGGTTAAATAATATGAATCAGAAAAATCTACCAGGTCAAAGGCCGGCCTTGCCGCCAGGAGGCCCACAAGCACAGGCAACGATGAATCTCACGCCAAGAGATGTCTGGCTTATAATCCGCAGACACCTCCTGCTGATAATCATCGCCTCTATACTCGGACTAGCGATCGGCGGAACAGGCTGGTACCTAATGCGCAGGTATTACCCGAAATATACCGCCAGAACAATCCTCGAAGTCCTGCCGCCGGGCGAAACAGACCCGATGACAATTGGTCAGCCGCAAGCTGCCAGAGATGTTCGGTTTGGTCATCGAGCTTTGTTCGCTAACCAGATGAGACAACAGAGAACCCTCGAAGACCTTGTCATGAGAGATAGAATACAGCAAACCGAGTGGTTCCAGAGTTTCGGCGACACACGGGATGAGCGTATCAGATATGCACTGCGAGATCTGGACAGAAGGCTCGGCGTCTCACCCCAAAGAGATGCCGACCTTATCACTATCAGTATGACCGCAAGAAGCGCCGGCGAATCAGCGGCTATAGTTAATGAACTGGTAGCAATGTTCCTCGCCAGACAAAGAGCAACAACCAGGGAGGATGTTGGGCAGAGATTGAGCGAATTGCAGGAACAGCGAAACCGCGTCCAGCGAGACCTCGACTCGGCAACAAGAGCTCTTGACGAAGTTAGCGAAACTTTTGGTTTTACCGATTTGGAGCAAATCGGAAATGTCAGAAGCACCCTGCAGGTAAAGCTCGACACTCTCGAGGTGCAGCAGGATGAGTTGATGATGCAAATCAGCCAGCTCCAGGCCAATGTGAGAAATCTTGAAAGACAAGCAGTAGGCCCCCTGACAGAACAAATAAAACAACAGATCGAAACAGACCCGACAATGATAATGCTTACTCAGCAACTTAACTCTCAACGGGCCCAGCTTGCATCCAGACTCACAAGACTCGGAGAAAACCATCGCGTAGTCAGACAACACAGGGAACTCATAGCCGAAACTGAACAAAGACGCGAAACGCGAAAGCAGGAGATAGCAGAACAAACCCGTCAGTCAAATCTCCAGAGAGCCCAGGACCAACTTGTAGTACTTCAAAGCAGATATGAAACCCTTGAGCGACAAAGATCCGAAGTCGCCCAGCAGAAACGACAGCATGATCTTGCGCGAGCTCAATACAGAAGAAGGCAAGACATTCGAGATGCGTATAGAGAAAGACTTGATACCATCGACGAAAGTATAACCCGAAGGCGCATTGTCCGAGAAGATCCTGAAACAACAAAGCTTCGCTTCCGGGGTAACGCTCCTGTTCCCAGAGAAATAAGCTCACCAAGATATGAAATCTACTTCCCCGGCGGATTATTCCTCGGGCTTTTAACAGGAGTAGGACTTGCGTTCCTTATCGAATTGACTAACGACCTGCTTCGGACTCCAAGAGAGGTCGTGCGTCATTTACCAGCCCCACTGCTCGGGGTAATACCGCACACAGATGAAGACAGACAGACAGAAGGACTGAAAAGCTATGATGTCGTAAGAAAGGCGCCTTTCTCAATAACGAGTGAAGCTTACAGAAAATTACGAACAAATCTCAGGCTATCTTCCTTTGGAAATGGCTCAAAAACGCTCTTGGTCAGCAGCCCGTCTCCAGGTGAAGGAAAAACCACAATAGCGGTGAACCTCGTTTCAAGTTTTGCTGCCGAGAGCAAAAAAACATTAATTATAGATGCAAACCTCCGGCAGCCGAAGTTGCAGGAAATTTTCAGCCCGGAAGGACATACGCCGGGAACGGTGCTGCTTGGATTAAGTGACATAATAACAGGACGCTGCGAAGATGACCAAGCCATATACTCTAGTGCAATGGAATCTGTCGATATAATCTTTTCCGGTACTTTGCCTGCTAACCCTGCGGAACTGCTAAGCTCCGACAGAATGAGCGAGCTCATAAAAAATCAGCGGCAAAACTACGACTATATTGTGATTGACGGTCCACCCATACTGCTGGTCTCAGACGCAAAAATGCTTGCAACACTCGTAGATGGAACCGTGCTTGTATTCAATGCCGAGGCTACCAGAAGAGGCACGGCAATGCGGGCAATACGCGAGCTTCGAGAAGTAAATGCTACAATTACAGGCTGCATACTGCACGATGCCAAATCACTTAAGGGCGGATATTTCAGAGAACAATTCCGTTCATACGAGCAGTATCACAGTGCGCAACCCCAGAAACCGATGCTTAAAGCCTGACATGGAAGAGAAAGGGAAAAGATGAATAATTTTCTTGTAACCGGCGGAGCCGGGTTTATTGGCTCGAATATCTGCAAAGAACTTGTAAAACAAGATTGCAGCGTGAGAGTCGTTGATAATCTGCTGACAGGTAAAAAAAGCAACCTCGAAGGAATTATCGATAAAATAGAATTCATCCAGGCCGACATCGGAGACCCTGATGTGGCACGGGACGCAGTAAAAGATGTTGACTGCATCCTGCATCAGGCAGCATTACCTTCGGTACCTCGAAGCCTTGAAGACCCTCTTGCGACACATCAACACTGCTTAAATGCCACTTTCACGTTACTCCTGGCTGCACGCGATGCCAAAATAAAACGCTTCGTATATGCCGCAAGCTCATCGGCATATGGAGACACTCCGACACTGCCCAAAGTTGAATCAATGCCTGTAAACCCCCTTTCGCCTTATGCAGCCTCTAAGCTTGCCGGAGAACAATACTGTTCTGTTTTCGCTAATGTATTTGATATGCAAACCGTGTCTTTGAGATACTTCAATGTATTCGGGCCTCATCAGGACCCCGCCAGTCAATATGCCGCCGCAGTTCCGGCATTCGCAACTTCAATATTAAAAGATGAAAGACCGACTGTATTCGGCAACGGCAGGCAAAGCAGAGATTTTACATATATCGACAATGTAGTACACGCAAACCTGCTCGCTGCACGCACGCCGGAAACGGCAGGACAATCACTAAATATAGCTTGCGGCCAAGCAGTAACGGTAAATGAAATGATTGAAGTGATAAATCATGTGCTGGGCAAAAATATCAAGCCCATCTACGCCGACCGCAGGCCGGGCGATGTAATGCACTCACTTGCAGACATATCGCTGGCAAAAGCTGTTATCGGCTACAAACCAAAAGTCGATTTCAAAAAAGGATTAGAAAGAGCTATAAACTGGTATAAGGATAATCTGATCTAAAGTTCTTCCCTAAGCCTTTCAGCCTGGTTCATAAGCTCCTCACGGTCAGGTGAGTCGAGTTCCTGCAGTTCAAAATGCCACTCATATTCATCAAGAATACGATCCGGATACAACTGAGCAAGGAAATCAAATGGAAAATAATCGTTCATCGGAGCCTCAAGCTCTCGATTAGTGCTTAGTGTTTCATAACCGTCCTTGCGGATTCGCACCCGATAATCACCATACCAGCTAAAAGAAACCGTAACCGGCGAAGTACCTATCTCTTCATCGTTCAACCAGACAACGGCCCCCTCTGGCTCTGTATAAACGGTAAGGCGACGCTCAACACAGCCGCTGGCCAGGGCCGCAACCAACATAAAAATCGCTAACAAGATTTGCGGTTTTTGTCTCATAGGCTAAGTATTATAATCGAAATCTGAATGGCGAAAACCCCCATTTTTATTTTTAGTAGTAATACTTTACGCCTAAGGCGAACAATTCGTAACATAATCCTGTATTGACAACAACGCTTCATTACCGTATTTTCAAAAAAGTTTTGCTAAAGGATAAAAATATGGCATATATGATTTGGAACAATTTCAAAACAACAGCTCTGATGGCAGGGCTTATCGGTCTGTTTATGGCGATTGGATACGCAATCGCAGGCCCCGAAGCAGTATTGCCGGCTTTGATGCTTGGCGGTGCGATGAACATATTGGCCTATTTTTACAGTGATAAATTGGCACTGGCTACAATGAGAGCCAAGCCCATCGCAAGACAGCAGGATCCCGAATTATGGGATATGGTCGAGCAACTGGCCAAGCGGGCGCGCCTGCCAATGCCAAAAGTCTGCATCAGCCCGGCTCGGGCTCCAAACGCTTTCGCAACAGGAAGAAACCCTCAACACGGGGTGGTTTGCGTAACAGCCGGCTTGCGGAATATGCTTAACCTCGATGAATTAGCGGGAGTCATCGCCCACGAACTTTCACACATAAAACACAGGGACATACTAATCAGCACCATCGTTGCGGTAGTAGCCGGAGCAATCACCTACCTTTCTTATATAGCATTTTTCTTCGGCGGCAGAGGCAGACGCAACCCCTGGGTGCCTCTTTTAATGATGATCTTGGCGCCACTGGCGGCGGGAATTATACGAATGGCAATAAGTCGTTCGCGTGAATTCGAAGCGGACCGCAGCGCAGCCGCACTGATAGGCTCAGGTGCGCCCCTGGCATCCAGTCTGCGCAAACTCGATGCCGCCGCTCGACAGATTTCCCTGCAGGTTCCTGAAGCTCAAAGTAATATGTTTATTGTGCAACCTCTTACGGGCAAAAATATGGCCAAGTTGTTTATGACCCATCCGCCCACAGAGGAACGCATTGAGCGATTGTTGAATATGTAAAATCAGTACTTCACAAGGGAGCTTATACTATAATTTTTGAGCACTTCTCGACCGCCCAGGCCGGTAAGCTCAACCAGAAATGCGATGCCGGCCACTTGGCCTCCAAGCCGTTCTATCAGTTCACAGCTTGCCAGCATCGAACCGCCGGTGGCGATAAGATCATCAATAAGCAACACTTTCGAACCAGGTGCGAAAGCGTCCTTATGAATCTCGAGCTTGTCAACACCATACTCCAGTGAATAGGTAACCGCTTCTATATCCCATGGAAGCTTTCCGCCTTTGCGAATGGGGATAAAGCCCGCTCCGAGCCGCTCGGCTACCGCTCCGCCAAAGATAAATCCCCTCGCTTCAACCGCGGCAACATAATCTATGCTGTCATTGGAATAATCACCACAAAGCGAATCAACCACAGCCGAAAAAATTGAGTAATCACTCAAAAGCGGAGTAATATCTCGAAACATTATACCCTTTTTAGGCCAGTCGGGAATGTTGCGAATATAACGCTTGAAATCGATTTCCTTTCCGCTCATTTACAGACCTTTCAATAGCATCGCCAAATTTGTATAAGCCAATACTATCAAAACCATAGCTCATTGCAAGCTCTACTTCGCTGCGAAAACCGGCTCAATGTCTTCGATCATATACTCCTGAAGCTTCTTAAGAGCTCCTTTCTGAATCTGGCGAATACGCTCTCGAGTAAGATTCATCTTCTCAGCGATATCTTTAAGCGGTAAAGGCTCACCTCCGTCCAACCCATAGTGCATACGCAAAATGTCAGCTTCGCGCGAATGTAATTGCTCCAGTAACCGCATTATTTTGGCGATGTCTTCAGCTTCACTTATGCCGTCTTCAGGCAGACCGATACTCTCATCTTCAAGAGTGCCAGCCAAGACCTGGCTCTGGTCTTCATCCTCCTCAAGAGAGCTGTTATGCACATTACCGATAGCATCGACAACCCGGTGAATTAGTTTGGCTTTACGAAGAGGCATGCTCATTTCTTTGGCCACTTCCGTAACCTTAGGCTCTCGGCCAAGCTTAATTTCCATCTCCGAAGCCGTATAGCGCCACTGGTGAATAAGCGTCACCATATATGTAGGAATATGCACAGGCTCAGAGTTTTCAAGAAGAGCACGCTTAATACTCTGTTTTATCCACCAGGCGGCATAAGTACTGAAACGCGTTCCACGAGCTGGGTCAAAATAATCTACAGCCTTGATCAGGCCGAGATTACCTTCCTCTATCAAATCTCCAAGCCCAAGCCCGCGTCCGCGATATTTCTTGGCAATACTTACGACCAGACGAAGATTGCTGCGAACAAGTCGCTCGCGAGCCCAAGGATCGTTGTCCCTTACTACGAGCGTGCCAAGTTCCTTCTCTTGCTCCCAGTCAAGCAGAGACGCTTCATCGATTTCTCTTAAGTATCCTTTAAGTGTAATATCAAAAGTTATGGCAATCCTCCCGCCCGATACGCACCTTCCGGTTCGTATCGATGGGCATTTTATAGACTCAGTTTTCATCACTACCTGCTGAGACTATCGGGAAAACCTGTCAATGGCTTAACGAATTGCGCAAAAGAAAACTGTCGGCAGCGAATAACGCCGCCGACAGTATTATTATCGGTACAAACCAAATTATACAGGCCTATTACTCCTGCTTATCCTGATCTTCCTGAACGGATTCTTCGCCGCCCTGCTCTTGAGAGGATTCAGATTCAGCCTCACCGACAGGCTCATCAGATTGCTCCTGGTGTGATTGATCAGAAAGCTTTTCTTCTTCAGCTTCTGCTTTCTGCTCAGAGGGCTCGGAATCAGCACCTGCTGTGGATTCCGATTCGCTTTGATCCTGCTGTTTTCGACCAGCCAATTCCTCTACATGATCATCCGAAAGCACGGTCTGAACAGCAACAGGGCCACGCTTTTGGGGCTCTTTTTTAGATTTCTTATCACTTTTCGGCTTGCCTTCTTCAGTTTCCTCTGCTGCCCACTGCACCCTGCGAAGGCTCAGGCCTATCTTGCGTGAGTCAGTGTCAACCTTGAGAATCTTGACCTCGACTTCCTCGCCTTCTTTTACGACATCCTGAGGCTTGTCAATCTTATGGTCGGCAAGTTCGCTAATATGAAGCAAGCCTTCGAGCTCGTCCTCAAGCTGCACGAAAGCACCAAATGCCGTAAGTTTGGTAACCTTACCTTTGACTATCTGGCCAGGCAGATACTTTTCTGGTATCGCACGCTGCCACGGATCCTCGGTAAGTTGTTTAAGACCAAGCGACATGCGCTGTTTCTCCTGATCAACATCCAATACGACGCACTGTACTTTCTGCCCTTTTTCCAGCGCCTCATTGGGGTGGTTGAATTTCTTTGTCCAGCTTATATCCGAAATATGGATCATACCATCGACACCTTCCTCTATCTCGACAAAGGCACCAAAATTCGTCATACTGCGAACTGTCGCATCAACGACCGTACCAGGCGGATACTTCTGGGCAGCGATCTCCCAGGGGTTCATCTCTGTCTGCTTGAGGCCAAGAGAAATCTCCTGCTTTTCTTTATTCACATTCAAAACAACCGCCTCAACTTCGTCACCTGCCACTAACATCTCACTTGGATGGCTGAGTCTTTTCGTCCAGCTCATTTCACTTATATGAACAAGCCCTTCGACACCCTCTTCCAGACGAACGAAAACCCCGTAATTCATAACGTTAACTACGGTGCCCTTGACACGAGAACCCACGGGATACTTATCTTCAATGTTTTCCCATGGACTGGCTGTCTTCTGCTTGAGGCCCAGCGACACCTTTTCCTTATCCTTATCAACGCCAATGACCACGCATTCGATTTCCTCATCAAGGTTGAGAACCTCGGAAGGATGCGAAATGCGTCCCCAGCTAAGATCGGATATATGCAGCAGACCGTCAAGTCCGCCAAGATCCACAAACACGCCGAAGTCGGCAATATTCTTAACAACGCCTTTGCGAGTCTGTCCGACTTCTATTTCCTCAAGTAGTGCCTCTTTGGCGTCGTGACGCTCCTCTTCAATAAGTTTACGACGGCTTACAACAATATTTCGGCCTTCAATGTCAATCTTAAGAATCTTACATTCAATATCTTTGCCTATAAATCTGCTTATATCACCAGGCCTGCGAATATCAACTTGTGAAGCAGGCAAAAACACAGGGACACCCACATCTACAAGAAGTCCGCCTTTAATTCTGCGAACCACCTTGCCGGTAACACTGTCGCCTTCTTCCTTGGTTTCGATTATACGCTCCCAACCGCGAATTCGGTCGGCCTTGCGCTTGCTAAGTGGAATTAACCCACCCGCGGTATCCGTATCTTCAAGCAATACCTCAATCTCGCGACCGGGCTCTATCTCATCGGGGCTGTCGAATTCATCGGCTGCTACAACACCCTCGCTTTTAAGACCGACCTCAACAATAACATCGCTGCCTATTCTCGATTTGATGCGTCCCTTGACAATGGTTTCGCCGGCCTCTCGGCTGTCAACTTTCTTTTCAAGACTTTGTTCCAGGTATTGACTCTCATCATCCGTGTACATCTGACTTACCTGATTTTCAATTTCTTCCTGCGAAAGTCCCAGCTTTTCAAAAATGTTTCTATCTACCATAACTTTAGTTTCCTAATGCGGACCTCATTTTCTGCCGATAGACGCCCACATTTACGCCAATCGGCACTACAATATAATGGTTATCAAAAAAGCATTGGTAAGCGCAGCCAATGCAACATCCTAATTGATAAAGCTAAAAATTCAAAAAGACCAGCTTATAATTATTCATTTGATTCATTTTCATCAAAAGATTTCAAGTTATTGACAAAATCCTCAATAATCCATTCCGGTGTCGAAGCACCGGCTGTTACGCCTGCTGTCTTCTTGCCAAAAAGAATATTTGTATCACATTCGCCCCAGTTTTGCAAATGAAAGGTCTCAGCATTATATTTTTTGCAAAGCTCAACCAGCCGGCGAGTGTTAGCGCTATCCAAACCGCCAAGAACAAACATTATATCAACTTTCTTGCACAATTCAACTGCTGACTGCTGCCTCTTGATGGTCTCTTTGCACAAAGTGTTAGCCACCTTTATCTCGCCAAATCCGAGTTTAGCGATTTCCCCTACCATCTGACCGAAATGCTCCGGGCCTTTGGTAGTCTGGCAAACAATACCAAGCTTGCCCTGGCGAGGCAACTCATCAAGATCCGACTTATCTTCAACAACCAGCACATCACTTACACAGCCGACAACGGCGCGAACTTCAGGATGATTGGCGTCGCCGATAACAATAACCTTGTAACCCTCGGACTCGAGGCTCTCAGCTATCTTTTGAAGACGCTTTACCAGGACACAGGTAGCGTCAACTATTTCAAGGCCGCGTTCATGCAGCTTGCGGATTTCACTAGGCGCCGCACCATGTGATCGAATCAGCACCGTTCCCGTCTCTGCGTGGTCAATACTCGAAATTGTCCGGAGCCCATCCCTTGCCATTCGTTCAACGACATCCTTATTGTGGATTATAGAACCCAGGCTGTAAACAGTACTGCGCTCCTGCAGGACTTTCCCTGCCATACTTATGGCATTTTTTACACCGGGGCAAAAACCGCATTTTTCCGCAACAATAACTTTCATTTACCACCCTGCTTATAATACTGAATATTTTTAACACCATGGCGAACCCGCAGCTCATTCTGCATTACTCTAAGTCTGCTGGTAAGCATATCAGCCAATTCATTTTCACTCATTGTTTTTACCTGATCAGGCGATATCGGCTCTCCATAACGCACACTTATCCGTCCGCCGATACCAAATATCTTTTGCCCTTTTGGCCAATGATCATAAGCACCCTCAATAACCATCGGAACTATCGGAACATTCGCCCGCCTTGCCAAAAGACCGAATCCAGGCCTAACCCGTCGAATACTTCCATCATCGCTGCGGGTGCCCTCAGGATAAAGGCATACAGCATTACCTTGTTTCAGCCGTGAAATCACCTCACGCATCGCTTTAAGATCCCCCTCTTCTCGCCGAACGGGTATGGCATTGAGAGAATTAATCAGGATACGAAA
>Ga0207421_10001534_pt1 | contig 29528 bp, 35 predicted proteins | sample SodLakKL_010_SED_4_FD_187542 | JGI IMG/M metagenome (GOLD analysis project Ga0207421, IMG submission 187542) | Alkaline sediment microbial communities from Lake Tanatar, Kulunda Steppe, Russia - 8KL_010_SED (SPAdes) (version 2) | ecosystem: Environmental > Aquatic > Non-marine Saline and...
CGGGGGATTGTGGCTGGCGGTGATTACTATTCCCCCTGCACAGTCCAGGTAGCGGATGGCAAAAGATAGCACCGGGGTGGGCCTGATATCGTCAAAAACCAGGGCCTTGATGTTATTGGCGCACAGCACCAGTGCCGCTTCTTCGGCAAATTCGCGGGACTGGTGTCGGGGATCAAAGGCCAGGGCCACTTTTATTTCTTTTTGGGGATGTTTTTCTTTAAGGTAATTGGCCAGTCCCTGGGTGGCCTTCCTTACTACGTAGCGGTTGAAACGGGCCGAACCCGGCCCCATTATGCCCCTCATCCCCCCGGTACCAAACTCCAGCTCCCCGGAAAAGAGCTCTTTTATGGTAGCTTCATCGCCGCTTATGCGTTCCAGCTCGTTCCTGGTTTCAGGGTCCAGGTAGGGGTATTCTTTCCACCGTTGGTACCTCTGCAGGTGTTCGTTATTTAACTCGCTCAAGGTATTTCCTCCTTTCGTAAACCTGCTTGTTGTTTGCAAGGTATGATGCCAGGGTCAATATTTTAAGTAACTGATCAGGGCTCTATGTGGATAGCTCTATGTGGATAATGGTAACTTGACACCAGGCCCTACTTCCCACTTTCCATGTGGAAGGGCTTTTATCTTGCTTTTTGTCTTTTGCTTTTTGCTTCTGGTTTCTGGCTTTTTAAGTAGAAATATAATGTGTTCTTTATTATTATAACCCGCCTCTTTTACTTAATAAAGTACAGGTAAAATAATTTACTTTTTCAGCTTCCTCTTTAATTTTCCTCAAGGAGACTGCTTGTTTCAACGGCTGGTTCAATGCCAAATTCACTTTGTAGTATTTCCCGGCAGGCGCGGTATTGGGTTATGGCTTCATCTCTGCGACCTGCTTTTAAAAGGTTCTTTATTAACCGGCGATATAGCTCTTCCTGGTAAGGCTCCCGCCGAATGGCTTCCTTTAACACGGATGAAGCCTCGTCAAATTCTTGCCTGGCTTCCAGAAGTTCCGATGCTTCCTGGCAGGCCTGTAACCATAGCTCGCGCAACCTTACTCTTTCGCTAACCAGCCAGTCATCGTACCGGTACTCTTCCATGTAGTCCCCCTGATAAATTTCCACTGCCTTACGGTAACCCTGGAAGGCTTCTTCCAGAAGCCCTTCCTCTTTCTTGCTGCGGGCTTTTTTAAATTCCCCCACAAAGAGATTTACATCCAGCATAATTTCTTCTTTCGGGATCCAGCATAACCCCCTTTTCGTATCGAACCAGCCGTGATTTGTTGCCCTTTTCCAGATGGGGCTCTAAAACTCTTCTCAGTGTATAGAGGCACGAAGAAAAATTGTGATTGGCTGCCGAGGGGTCTCGTTCCGGCCAAAAAGTCTCCAGCAGAACATCTTTTTCCACTTTCAAATTCAGGCAAGTTATAAGGTAGCGAAACAGGCCCAACACTTTTACATTCTTCCATTCTTTACTGGAAATCAATTCTCTTCCCCGTAAGGGGCCCAGAGCAAACACTTTTAACAAGGGTTCTTTCTGAACCTCAACTTTATCCCCTGAAGAGAGCAATTCTTGCCGGGCAGTTTCCATTTCACGTGCCATTTTCTCGCACTCTTTTATTAACCGGCCAGCCAGGTCGTTATTGCTTTCCAGATATTCCATGTGCGCTTGAGAAGCCTGAGAACAGGCGAGCCGGGGGGAAGTATTTATCACCTTCCGGTAGAGTAAATCCAGCCATTTTTTTAACCTGGTGTAGTCTCCATCCACCATCAGCTCCGGAACTATCTGGAGGAGTGATTCTGTCACTTTTTCCAGATGTCCAGCCTGGTAAAAATGGTTTATGGCCTGATAGTACCAGCCTCGCCGGTAGTATATTTCCCCCGCCCGCAGGTGAAGGTTTGAGCACTCTTCCTGGCTGGTTCTTTTTTTCAGGCGTGTAGTTAAATGATCCCGTAAAATCTGGTGATAGCGGTAAATACCTTCTGGGTCGGAAATTACAAAGAGATGGTTTTGCAAAAACTCTTCCAGGTATTCTTCTGTTTTTTCGTCTTCGCTTAACGCCAGGCAGGCTTCCACATCAGGGTATTCCAGCAAGGAAGTAACCTCCAGGAAAACCTGTTGATCGGGCGAAAGGGTATTAATAAATTCTTGCTCCAGGTATTCCCCGGTGTAGCCGAGTATGCGGGAGAGGGGGGCTTCTTTAACGCCTTCCTGCATAAGAACATAACGCGCCAGGGCTAACCCTGCCGCCCATCCCTCCATATTCTCCCATAGATTGCTCAGTGTTTCCCGGTTTACTGGCAAATCGCAAAACATGTCCAGGGTTTCCTCCAGGGTGAAAACCATTTCCTTCCCACTAATCTCCGTGATCTTACCCTTGGCACGCAGGTCTCCCAGGGGCAAGGGGAGAGCAGAACGGGAAGTGATTATCAAACGCATCCCCGCGGGCAAATATCTCAGGAGCATCTGCACCAGCCGGTTTACTTCTTTATCATGCTGAACCAGGTGATAGTCCTCCATCACTATCAGAAGCTTTTGGCACTCTTTGTCTGCTTCTTCCGTTAAAAATGATAGAAAGCACTTTATTTTTTCCTCTGGGGATATGATAGCTGCCTCTCCTGTTGATATGGTAGTTGGGAGGATATAAGGGTGATTTTTCCCCGTAAGGCGATGCCATCCCCGGGTCATGTAGGCGAGAAAGGTATCCAGGTTGGCGTCTTCCTCATCAAGTTGGTACCAGAGGCAGGGCAGCTCGCTTGTTTTGAACGTAAGAACTCACCAGGCTGGTTTTACCGTAACCTCCGGCAGCCCTTACCAGCACCAGGCTGGTGTCGGCGGGGGTTTTCATCCGTTGCAGCAGTCTTTCCCGGTATATTTCCCGAGAAGCCTGGGGGGGCATTAATTTTGTCTCAATCAAGTAAGGCAAAGATAACACCCAATTTCAAGCAATTTAGATTAATCTATTATATTATAATTATACATTAATTTGTTTATAATTGCTTTAATTTGTCGAAAAAAAAAGAGGAAAATCCTCCAACAATCCAACAATCCAACAATCCAACAATCCAATAATCCAATAATCCAATGAAAAAAGTAGTTACTATTATTTTCCCTTCGGTTGATTTTTGGTTGACTTTTTGTTGATTTTAAAAGTTTATAATTTATTTAAGCTTATAAAAATTTTATTTTAAAATAAAACCCAAGAGGTGAACGCTTTCATGTATACCGAGCCTCCTGCCTCAGGAGTATCTTTTATTATTCGCATGTGGAAAGACCCCAACAGGGATCACTGGCATGGGCGGGTAGAACATATCCCTTCGGGAGAAAAGATCAGCTTTATACACCCGGCAAAAATACCGGAAATCTGCCTCACCTTTATCGATAAACAAGGAAACAAATAAAAAGGAAGTGAGCTCATGGATCAAAGATGGTTTTTGAGAAAGGAAAGAGGTGATTACGGCCCCTATTCCTGGGAACAGATGCAGCAGTACGCCCGGGAAGGCCGCCTGGAGAAAGAAGACCTAGTAAAGAGCGATGCCATGGCGGAATGGGCTACGGCTTCTGAGGTGCCCGGGCTTTCTTCCCTGGTGAGGGGAGCCTCCCCATCGACGCATGCCAAAACTGATCCAGCCTTCTCCGTTGTAGTTAATACCATTTTTTAGAGCACTTTTTAGAAAAGGAGGATTTATTTTGAGCGAATACAAAGAGTGTCCATTCTGCGCCGAAGAAATACTGGCGCGGGCCATCAAATGCAAACACTGCCTTTCCATGCTGGAGCAAACAGCCACGGAAGCAGGGAATGAACATGCCCCGGAACCGGAAACTACTTTGGAGAAGAATATTCCATCTGATCCGGAAGCAGAGGAGGTCTCTCCAAACGCCGACCTTTCCGAAGGGCCATCCCCTCCGCCTTCTCCTACCGCCGGGGAGCAGGAACCACCACCTCCTCCCACCGGGGAGCAAGGGCCACCACCTCCTCCTGCGGGAGATTCCACTTCACCTCCACCACCTCCACCCGGTCCGGAAGAGGCTGAGCCGCCTCCCCCTCCACCAATGAGCGGTTCTGCAGCGCCTCCTCCGCCTCCTCCCACCGGGGAACAGGGACCAACTTCGCCCCCTGCAGGTAGCTCTACTTCTGCGACTCCTCCTCCTCCGTCGCCCGGCCCGGGGGCTGGCGTGCCGCCGCCACCACCACCGCCTACTCCGGGGACCGTAACACCACCTACACCTCCCGGTGTAACAGGTTCAGCCGGGGTGGCGTCGGCGTACGCAAAAGCGCCAGTGGGAAAACGCATCCTGGCGTATATCGTTGACGGTATTATCGGAACCATTCCCCTGTTGGTATTGACGCCTCTGGCAATTATCCCGTTCTACAACCAGATGCAGGATTCCGCCTGGGGAGGTGGCCCCGACACTGGCACTATCATTTTGTTCATTTTAGCCATGTTGGTAGGGGGCCTATGGGCCATGCTGTACACCCTGTTGCGGGACGGTTTTGGTAAAGGGCAGAGCCCGGGTAAAAAGCTCTGCGGTTTGATGGTGGTTCGCCTGTCTGACAACCGCCCTTGCACCAAGGGAAACTCTTTTGTGCGCAATGTCTTCGCCCTGATCATAGTTGCCTTTCTGGTATGGATACCCGTGCTCAACGCCCTGGCTGCCTGGGCAGAACCCATCATTGCGCTGGCTCATAGCCAGGGGTTCCGGATAGGTGACATGGTGGCCAAAACCCAGGTGATCGACGCAACCGAGTACCGGGGTTAAGTGGCAGGAGGTTTTTAGCAGTTACCCTTTCCGAAAGGAGATAGTTGACTTTGACACTGAAATGGTACCTTTATCAGGACGGAAAACAGATGGGGCCTTACAGCTGGGATCAACTGTTGTGTTTTGCCAATGAAGGAAGCATTACACCCGTGGATTACTTGTGGAATCGAGAGTTAGTTGAATGGACCGGCGCCGGTCAGATTGGAGAACTGTTTCCCTCCAGTGCTTCTCCCCCGGCGCCTGACCCGCACCCGCCGGCAGCGGCTGATCATGTTCCTTTCCCGACAACTGCTTCCCCGCCCCCGGCAGCGGCGGAGGGAGATAATTTCCGCATAGAAGGCGGCAACTTCCCGGTAGTAGAGATAACTCTTGCCCCGGAAAGCAGCTATTATGCGGAAGCAGGGGCCATGGCCTGGATGTCGAGCAACGTCAATATGCGTACCCAGATGAGGGGAGGCCTTTTCAAAGGACTTAGCCGGAAGTTCATGGGTGAATCACTTTTCCTGTGCAGTTTCTCTTGCGAAAACGGCCAGGGAAGGGTTGCCTTTGCCCCGGATTTTGCCGGGGTAATCAAGCCCCTCCGGCTGAGAGAAGGAGAGGCCTATATTTGCCAGCGCAATTCCTTCCTGGTAGCCCAGGACACAGTAGATCTATCCTTGGAGCTTAAAAAGAAGCTGGGCGCGGGTTTTTTCGGTGGAGAAGGATTTATCCTCCAGCGCTTAACCGGACCTGGCCTGGCCTTTGTGGAAATAGACGGCTCCGCTATAGAAAGAGAACTGGCCCCCGGCGAAGTACTTCAGGTAGCTACGGGTTTCGTAGCCATGTACGAAGCTTCAGTTACCATGAACATCACCCGGGTTAAGGGAATTTCCAATCTTCTCTTCGGCAGCGAAGGCGTCTTTTTGACCACCCTTACTGGCCCTGGAAAAGTGTGGCTGCAGACCATGCCTTTTGCCCAGCTGGCCGGCAAGATTACCGCTACTATACCGTCTCGCTCCTCTTAGCGGGGGAGTGTTGCTCCATAAATCAATAAGAAAGGATTGATTTTAATGATTGTAATTGGGTTAGCCTGGTGGGGGAGGAAGTAAAGTTGGGAGGGGTATCTTGTTTCTTTTGATATTTTATTGAGATTGTGTTGATTTTCTCCGGGTATAATCATCTTAAAAATATCCAGGCGAGGAGGTTGTCAAATGAAACCAAGGTTTATGGTATTGTTTATGGTGGTGGTGGTCTTTTTTTTGGCTGTTTTAATAGTGGCCGGGTGCGATAACGGGGACACGGGGGAAGAGGCGGAATATGGCCCCCTCCCGGAAGATGAGAACGGAGAAACAAACGGTGCACCGGAGGCTCCGGCAGGAGAGGAGATCCTGGTTCCCGAAGATTACGCTACCATCCAGGAGGCTATTGACGCCGCTTCTCCTGGCGATGTGGTGATAGTTGATCCGGGAACATACCAGGAGAATATCAATTTTCACGGTAAGGACATTACCCTGCGCAGCACTGACCCGGATGACTCTTCCGTGGTGGAGAGCACTGTTATCGACGGAGGAGAGCTTGACACGGTGGTGACCTTTGAAGGCGGGGAGAGTCGGGAGGCGATTTTGGAGGGCTTCACCATTACCAACGGGGAAAGTGATGAGGGGGGAGGCATTCTCATCTTGTCCTTTGCCGCGCGAACTTCTCCTACGGTTAGAAACAACGTAATCACCGGCAACCACGCAGAAGGGCACGGGGGCGGTATCATGGTGGATACGTCAAGTGGCCTTATAGAAGCCAATACCATTGAAAACAACTCGGCTGGCGATACCGGCGGGGGCATCTCCACCGGACTGGACGCCAGCGTGGAGATCACCGACAATGTTATCCGGAACAACTCCGCCGAATGGTTCGGCGGGGGAATCAGGGCGGTGGGAAAGCCATCAATTGACAACAACGAAATAGTGGACAACTCTGCCCCTTACGGAGGTGGGGGCATTAGCATCCACGATTCCACTGACAGCGCTCCACAAATAGGCGACAACGATGTTTCCGGTAACGATCCCGACGATATCAACTAGAAGTGACAGGGGAAAGTGACGGGGGAGGGTTTCTTATCACGCATAACGGATAATCGGAAGCGTAAGAAGCGTAATGAAAATAATTTAGCGTTCAGCAAGTAAATATAAGTAGCAAATAGAGGGTAAAGAAGAGGTGACAAGGAACTGTCCTCTGTTACGCTGTCATGTCCCAAGGAATCGTCCCTTGTTACGCCCTAATCTAAATAGGGAGGTGGAAGCCTGGGTTGCTGTAAACCTTACTCCAGACTCCAGATTCCAGGTTAAGAGAAAACCAATGCTAAAAGCACCATTCAAAACGTTTTAATTAATGTTTTTCAGCAACCAGCGGCAAGCAATGACCAGGCAATGGTATATATCTAAAGAAGGACAATCTTACGGCCCGTACCCCGAGGAGCAGATATCCTCATGGGTTCATGAAGGTAAAATATTACCTGAAGATCATGTCTGGAGCCCGGGCATGGAGCAGTGGCTTCCAGCGAAACAGGCTCCTTTTTTTAGTTCATCCGGCCGTCAACCGGTACCGTCCCGGCGGCAATCCGGCAATTCATGTTTAAAAGTTCTGGCGCTTATCATCATTGCCCTGCTTCTTTTTGCTACCGGATGGCTCTATCAGGCCGGCACCTCGTTAGAACGGACTGTTTTTAACCATGATTATTATCAGGATTTTTTCCAGGAGGCAGGAATAGCCTCTTTATTGCATGAGGCCTTCATGCAAGAGATGAGCCCTGGAACAACACCGGGAGAGCCTGGGGCTGAGATGAATCCCGAAGAGGTTTTGGAGGAAGCCTTGAGTGAGGAGTGGATGGAAGCCCAACTTTTGGCAGCCATCGATGATTTCTTGGCGGTCCTGGATGGCGAACAGGAAACTTTGACCGCAATTGTCGATTTTCGAGAACCCAAGGCGCAGTTAATGCAATCTCCGGAACCGGAAATTCAGGCCTTTGCTGCGGAAATGCCCGACGAATTTTCTCTCCAGGAGCTTATTGGTGCCGATCCCCGCACGTGGCATGAATTTCAAGAAGTCGCTACTCAAATTAGACAAGTGCGAAATACGCTTATGATCGTCTCTTATACAAGTTTTTTCTTTTTATTTTTGTTCTCTTTATTTTTGGCGGGAATAGCCGGTGCTTTTAAATGGTGCGGCACCACCGTCTTTTTTTCCGGGTTGACCTTTGCAGGGTTGCTGCAACTGGGAAGTATTTCGCTCGGAGGCGTTTTTACCGCAGGGGATATGCAAGAAATAGATAATTTAGTAAACCACCTCTTCAGTTATATGCTCCCGGTCTCTTTGATTTTTGCGGGTGTGGGTCTGTTCCTTTTAATAACCGGGCTCGTACTGGGGAAATTACTTGCTTATAGAAAATAGAAAAGGAAGGGAGGCAGATCCCATGATCTGCTCTGGTTTTCTGGGCCAATTTCATTAAGAAAAGGAGTGATGGGCTTGAAAAATTTAATAAAAGTATTTTTATGTGCAGGCTTATTGATGTTTTTGACCGGATGTTCATTTAGTTGTGATTTTGGAGATGACCCCGTAACTAATGGCACCGAAGAAGAAGCCAACAGGTATGAAGGAAACGGTTTTGCGGTAAATTACCCTGCAGATTGGATTTATGAAGAACCTGAGGAGCATATAGTTATTTTTAGCGGGCAAGAAGGAACCGAGGCTAATAGTGCAACAGTAAACATTCAAACCATGCAATGGGGATTAGCGTACCACACTTTTAGTGAGTTCTATGAAGATTATAAATCGCAAATAGAAGGCGAAGGAGGCATGATATCAGACCTGGGTCGCGAGGATTTTATCCAGGATGGCGTACAGTATGATTCGGCAGGATTTACCGCTGAGTACACCATGGAGGGAGTTCAATTTGTTCAATTAGTTATAGCTTTGGACAGAGGGGACGACTATTTTTATCAGCTTAGCTATACAGCACCGCATGACATTTTTCAAAAGTATGAAGATGAAGCCATGTATATTTTAGATAATCTTAAACTGTTGGACGTTGAACCATAAACCAGCCAGCAATTCCTGAGTGCGGCTTTTACCTTCTTGACACTTTTACCTTTCTTGACAAAGGAAGGGATCGTTTATATAATTGCATTAGTACTTTGTCTGGAGTTGGTCAAGGTGATTATACAAGTTAAAGATTTGAAGGAGAAGAATGGTAGAACCTCCAGCTATTTTTTCCAAGAAAGTTTGCAAAACCTGGAAGATGAAGAAATGCTTATGTACCATGAAAACAAGGAGAACCCTGTTAACGTTAAAGTAAATGCTTACTATCAGGACAGTAAAGTTTATATTTCCGGCAACTTAAAAACCTGGATAACCGTGGAGTGCAGCCGGTGCCTTGCTTCTTTCAGCCAGGAGGTGGAAGGAGATTTCTGGGAAGAATTCCAGGTGCACCCTTCCACGGAAGAAGAATTTAACGAGGAAGGCGAGGAGGATGATTACTATTTATCTCGTGAGGCTGCTGACAAGCTGGCGATCAAGGGCAATGTTTTGGATTTAAGGGAATATATACGCCAGCTGTTTATAGTATTCCAGGAGTGGAAGCCCTTGTGCAGCAATGACTGCCGGGGGATATGTTCTGACTGCGGTCAAAATTTAAACGAAGATTCTTGCTCCTGCACCCACGAGGATATTGATCCCAGGCTGGCTCCCCTGCAGAAATTAAAGTCGGGCAAAAAGTTAAGGAGGAATTAGATATGGCGGTACCCAAAAGAAAAACATCTAAAGCCAGGCGCAACAAGAGAAGGGCTCACTGGAAGGCCAAGGCGCCCAAACTGGTGGAGTGCCCACATTGTGGTGAGTTAAAGGCCCCCCATGTGGCCTGCCTGGATTGTGGTTTTTATAAAGACAGGCAAGCAATAAGAGTGAAAAAGTAACCCTGTGCTCCCCCTTTTTGGACATCTACAGTTTCTAAAAAAGGGTGGAGCTTTATTGTTTGTATAGGAAATTAATGCTATGTTATACTTATTCAGTAAGGCCGTAGGAGAGGAGCTAACTAAAGGGAGGTAAAGCCGTGGCTGTAGTTGCTGTTGATGCCATGGGAGGAGATCACGCCCCGGGAGAAATTATAAAAGGAGTATGTGATGCGCTTGGCGCTTCTACACAGCTGAAAGTGCTTCTGGTGGGCCGGGAAGAGGTTTTGAAAAGCAAGCTGGAAGAATATAGGTGTCCTCCCGAACGTCTGGAAGTTGTTCATGCCGGGGAAATTATTTCCGGAGAAGATGATCCCGGTTTATCTATAAGGAGGAAGAAAGATGCTTCCCTGGTAGTGGCATTAAGGCAGGCCAGGGAAGGAAGAGCCGATGCAGTGTTGAGCGCGGGCAATACAGGGGCGTTAATGTCCGGTGGTCTGCTTTTCATGGGTCGCATTAAAGGTATTTCACGCCCGGGGCTTTTAACCACCCTGCCTACTTTTTATGGTAGCGGGGTTGCTGTCCTGGATGTAGGGGCTAACATGGACGCCACCCCGGAGCAGATGGTTCAGTACGCTTTTATGGGCAAGGCATATGCGGAAAAAATTTTACATAGAGACCGGGCCCGTATTGGGCTCCTCAGCGTGGGTACAGAAAACAATAAAGGCAACGATCAGGTCAGGAAGGCACACCAACTTTTTAAAGAATATTTACCCGAGTTTATTGGTAATGTAGAAGGAAGTCAGGTGTTTTCTGGAGAAGTTGATGTTGTTGTATGTGATGGTTTTGCGGGTAATGTGCTCTTAAAAACTGCGGAAGGCATCTCCCGGGGAATATTCGGTGTATTAAAAGAGGTCTTTACCCAAAACGCGAAAAACAAGCTGGGCGCCATGCTGGTGCAGGGCTCCCTAAAGGATTTGCAGCGCAAGATGGATGATACCGAATACGGGGGGGCTCCGCTGGTAGGCATTAATGGAATATGTATTAAATGCCACGGTTCTTCTCGCGCCAGGGCAATTGAAAGGGCTTTGCTGGACCAGGTAAACCCCTGGGTAAAAACCGGGGTTAACGAGGTATTTAGTTTTGAAATGCAGAAATCGGGATGGTTGCAGAAGGAGATGAAGCAATAATGGAGAAGATTAATTGTGGTATAGCAGCTACCGGTGCTGCCATGCCGGAGAAAAAATTAACCAACCATGACCTGGAAAAGATAGTGGATACCAACGATGAATGGATAGTTAGCAGAACCGGTATAAAAGAAAGAAGGATTATGGAAGAAGGAAAGGGAAATACAGAGCTTGCCGTAAAGGCCTGCAGGCAGGCGCTGGAAACAGCGAAGGTTTCCCCGGAGGAAGTAGACCTGGTATTGTTTACTACCGTTACCCCGGACCAGCCCATTCCTGCCACGGCCAGCCTGGTGCAGGCCAGGCTTGGGGCAGAGCGTGCCGCGGCGTTTGATTTGAATGCGGGATGCAGCGGTTTTGTTTATGGGCTGGTAGTGGGAAAACAGTTTATAGAGGCTGGGGTGTACCGCAACGTGCTGGTAATAGGCGCGGACTTGCTTAGCCGGGTAACAGACTGGCAGGACCGAGGCACCTGCGTTTTGTTCGGAGATGGCGCCGGGGTAGCCCTGCTGCAGCCTACACGGGGAAAAGGGATTATGTCCATGGAGCTGGGTTCTGACGGCAACCAGTATGAAATGCTCAGGCTTCCCGCGGGAGGGGCCCTTATGCCTGCTTCTCACGAAACAGTAGAAAAAAGGATGCATTCTATAAAAATGAACGGTAACGAGGTGTTTAAATTTGCAGTTCGCATAATTCCAGAAGTCACCAAGAATATGCTCCGGGAGACTGGAAGAGATATCTCCGAGCTGGGGTATCTTTTTTTACACCAGGCTAACTTGCGTATAATGGAGGCCTCCCGGAAAAAGTTGGACCTTCCCCCCGAAAGGATGCCCGTTAACATAGACCGCTACGGCAACATGTCTGCGGCGACTATACCGGTAGCCCTGCACGAGGTTGCGGATTCCGGACAGTTGAAGCAAGGCGATTTAATAGCCATGGTGGCTTTTGGCGCGGGCCTGACCTGGGGCGGTGTTTTGATGGAATGGTAGCGGTTTTTAATTTTTTATATAGTTGTTAACAAGCAGGTAATATACAATTATGTTTATGTTTAAGTTTAAGTTAAAGTTTAAGTTTAAGTTAAAAAGTCTATATTAAAAAGTCGGGTGATAGTATGAGCAAGCGAGCCTTCCTTTTTCCCGGGCAGGGAACGCAGTACCTGGGGATGGGAAAAGATTTGTTCCAGGATTACGCTTCAGCACGCGGGGTTTTTGAGCGGGCCGATGAAGTGCTGGGGTTTAAATTAACGGAAGTAATTTTTAATGGCAGTGAAGAAGATCTGCAGAAAACAGAAGTTACCCAGCCCGCGGTTTTGACGGTAAGCATTGCTGTTTACCGGGCCCTGGTAGAAGAAAAAGGTATTTACCCGCAGGTGGTGGGCGGCCTCAGCCTGGGTGAATACAGTGCACTGGTGGCTGCCGGGGCTCTTTCGCTGGAGGAAGCCCTGCCCCTGGTTCAAAAGCGGGGGAAGTACATGCAGGAGGCTGTCCCGGAAGGAAAGGGAAGTATGGCAGCGGTTATCGGTTTGTCCCGGGAGAAAGTTGAAGAACTGTGCCGCCATGGCGCACAGTGGGGAGTAGTGCAGCCTTCTAATTATAACTGCCCGGGTCAGATAGTTATTTCCGGTGAAGCTGAAGCGGTGGCTAAAACGGCGGAACTGGCCCGCCAGGAAGGGGCAAAAAGGGCCCTGGAGCTTAAAGTGAGCGCTCCCTTTCACTGTGAGTTGTTGAGCCCCGTGGAAGACAAAATGGCCCGTGAGCTTGAGGAAGTCAACCTGGCTTCACCCCGGGTTCCGGTTATTGCCAACGTAAATGCCGGGTTGCTCGAAAGTCCGAAAGAGATAAAAGAAGCTTTGATCAAACAGGTTAGCCACCCGGTAATGTGGGAAGATTCTATGAACAGGTTGTTGGAGATGGGATACGACTTTTTCCTGGAGCTGGGACCGGGAAGGACTTTAACCGGTTTCATGAGGAAAATATCCCGCGGGGCATACATGGCCCAGGTAGACAACTGCGCTTCACTGGATAAACTGGAAAAAGAAATAACGGTATAGTGCCGTTATTTCCGTTATTTATAGTGCTGTTTTTAGTGGGGATTTAAAAGCTGATACAGGAGGGTAGCGTTTTGGGAAAACTGGATGGTAAAGTAGCCCTGGTTACCGGAGGATCGCGTGGAATAGGCCGGGCAGTGGCGAAAGCACTGGCCGGGGCGGGGGCAAAGGTCGCAATTAATTTCCAGGGAAATAAAGAGGCCGCGGAAAAGGTGCTTGAGGAGATAAACGCCCTTGGAGCGGAAGGCCTGGTAATCCAGGCTGATGTTTCTGACTACCAGGCGTGTGAAGATATGATTAAACGGGCTATTGAAGAATACGGCAAAATTGATATACTGGTAAATAACGCTGGTATTACCCGGGATAACCTGCTGGCACGTATGAAAAAGGAAGAATGGGAGCAGGTTATCGATATAAACCTTAACGGCGTTTATAATTGCACCCGTGCCGTGGTGCGGCCGTTATTGAAACAGAAGTCGGGCGGCAAAATTATCAACATTTCTTCCGTGGCAGGTGTGCAGGGCAACAACGGGCAGGCCAATTACGCTGCGGCCAAGGGAGGGGTTATTGCTTTTACCAAAAGCGTTGCCAAAGAGCTGGGCAGCAGGGGAATAAATGTTAATGCCGTGGCGCCGGGAATGATAGAATCAGAAATGACGGAGGAACTTACCCCGGAAATTAAAGAGGAATCAATTAAACGTATTTCCCTGGGGCGTTTCGGCAAGCCGGAAGAGGTAGCTCAGGCGGTATTGTTTCTTGCAGAATCCGGAGATTACATAACAGGTCAGGTAATAGGAGTGGATGGAGGTATTTCTATTTAGCTAACGTAATAACTTATAATATACCAGGTGTTTCTGCAGGAGAGGAGGTGAGTTAGAAAATGGATAGCCTGGAAAAAATACGAGGGATTATTTCGGATCAGCTGGACATCGAGATAGAAAAAATTAGCTCAGAAACCACTTTTGAAGAGATAGATGCTGACTCGCTGGATCTGGTTGAACTGGTAATGGCGCTGGAAGAAGAATTTGAAATTGAAATATCGGACGAGGAAATTGAAAAGATAAAGTCTGTAGGTGACGTAGTAAGCTATATTGATTCCCGCCTTTAAAATTTGCAGCTACATGCATTAAAAAGAGGTGAAAAATGAGTCAGAGAGTAGTAGTGACTGGTCTTGGAGTAATTTCGCCCATCGGCAGCGACTTGGATACTTTTTGGGACTCTATCTGTCAGGGTAAAAACGGCGTGGGTAAAATTACTCATTTTGATACATCCGAATACAATTCTCAACTGGGGGCGGAAGTAAAGGACTTTGAACCTACGCAGCACCGTATTGAGAAAAGGGAAGCCCGCAAAATGGACCGTTTTACCCAGTTTGCCGTGGCGGCGGCTCTCCAGGCCTGGGAAGATGCCGGCCTGGAGGATATGGGAAGCAGCCTGGACCGGGACAGGGTGGGGGTAGCCGTAGGTTCCGGCATAGGCGGTATTGAAACAATTGAGCGCCAGATGACAGTCTTAAGGGACAAGGGCCCACGCAAGGTAAGCCCATTCCTGGTGCCCATGCTTATAGCCAACATGGCCTCCGGGTATATATCCATCCTGTTAGGATTGAAAGGACCCAACACCACCGTGGTAACGGCATGTGCTTCCTCTACGCATTCTATAGGCGACTCCTACCGTGTTATCCAGCGGGGTGACGCCGAGCTGATGATAGCCGGCGGTTCAGAAGCGGCCATTACACCTTTAGCCCACAGTGGTTTCTGCACAGCCCGGGCCCTTTCTACCCGCAACCACGAGCCGGAGAAGGCTTCACGTCCTTTTGATAAAGAAAGGGACGGGTTTGTCATGGGTGAAGGTGCAGGGATAGTAATTCTGGAATCCCTGCAGAGCGCCCTGTCCCGTGGAGCCGAAATTTATGGCGAAGTAGTGGGATACGGAATGTCCGGTGACGCCTACCATGTAACTGCTCCCGACCCGGAAGGGGAAGGGGCAATCCTCTGCATGCGGAGGTCCTTTGAAGGATCCGGCCTGGAGCCGGGCGGAGTAGATTATGTGAATGCGCACGGTACCTCTACCCCTTACAACGACAAGATTGAAACGGAAGCCATTAAAAAAGTGTTTGGTGATCATGCTTACCGGATGGCGGTTAGCTCTATCAAGTCCATGATAGGTCACCTGCTGGGAGCGGCGGGAGCCGTGGAGTTTATCTCCACCCTGCTGTCCATAAAACATCAAAAGATACCTCCTACCACTAATTACGAGCACCCCGACCCGGAATGCGACCTGGATTACGTGCCCAATAAAGCAAGGGAGAGCGCTGTAAATGCAGCCATATCCAGTTCCTTTGGATTTGGGGGAACTAACGGATGTCTCTTAGTTAAAAAATATGAAAAAAAATATGAAAAAAAATATGAATAAAAAATATAGTAAATATATACTGGTCACGGGAGGTTGATATAATACTGGTGGAAAAAGAGCAAAAAGAGCTTTGGGAAGAAAAAGTTAAAGAGCTGTTAAACCAGCTGGGTTGGCACGACTGCCGGAATCTTGACCTGTACCAGGAAGCATTAACCCATTCTTCTTACGCCCACGAGAAAAACGGGGAGCTTAAACATAACGAAAGGCTGGAATACCTGGGTGATGCAGTGCTGGAGCTGGTAGTAAGCGATTACCTGTACCGAAATTACCCGCACTACCCGGAAGGTAAGCTTACCAAGTTCCGATCTGATTTGGTCTGCAAGGATTCGTTGGTGCAGATTGCCTTGAAGCTGAACCTGGGTGATTACCTGCGTTTGGGTAAGGGTGAAGCTTCCGGCGGCGGGCACACCAGGCCTTCTTTGTTGGCGGATGCGGTAGAAGCTTTAATTGGTGCGCTTTACCTGGATATGGGATTTAAGAAGTGTTATTCAAGGGTTATAGAAATGCTTAAGATGGTAGCTGAAACCCTGGATGAAGAAGAGCTGCGGCGCGACTACAAGACCCTCCTGCAGGAATACGTCCAGTCCCACTTTGGCGTGACACCTGTTTACCGTATGACCGGGGAAAGCGGACCCGATCATGCAAAAGTATTTCATTCAGAGGTGCTTATCAACGGAGAGGTTTTTGGCAAAGGCTCGGGCAAAAACAAAAAAGAAGCGCAGCAGGATGCGGCCAGGCAAGCATGGGAACAAATGAGCTAATGCAAGGGATAGTATAATTGCTGTCTTCTTTGCATTATAAAAAGTTAACTGTTCTAAGGTAACTGTTCTAAAGAAGCGGTATAATTGACATTGACAGGGTGTAAGGCCTTTGGTCAGGCTAACTGCCGTTATATGGAGCAGTTACAAAATAAAAAAAGCTAAGGGGGTAAGACTACGTAACTATGGAATTATTAAAAGTCTCTTCAAAATCCAACGCAAAGTCTGTAGCGGGAGCTATGGCAGCGGTAGTAAGGGAACAGAAAGGCGTGGAACTTCAGGCTATTGGAGCGGGTGCAGTAAACCAGGCGGTAAAGGCTATAGCAATTGCCCGGGGGTACGTGGCCCCGAATGGAATTGACCTGGTAGCCATGCCTGCATTTTCAGAGGTTCAGATAGACTCGGAAGAAAGAACCGCTATAAAATTCCTGGTGGAAAACAGGTAACTTGGCCAGGAACTTAAATAGTAAAAAAATTGCAGCCAGAAAGGCGCCTTAATTTAAATTATTTGACTTGGCCTGCTTGTATAAAGCAGGTTCATTTTTAAGCGGGAGAGGATTCGATGTATTTAAAAAAGCTGGAAATTTACGGTTTTAAATCTTTTGCAGAAAAAGTAAGCCTGGAATTTTCTCCGCGCATCTCGGCTATTATAGGTCCTAACGGCTGCGGCAAAAGCAACATAATTGACGCGGTAAGGTGGGTCTTGGGGGAGCAGAACGCGCGGGTTTTGCGGGGCAGCCGGATGGAAGAAATCATTTTTTCCGGCAGCGAAAACCGGAAGCCCCTGAATTTTGCCGAAGTATCTCTGCTGTTTGACCATGCAGACAGCTTTTTAAACGTAGAGCACACCCAGGTGGAAATAACCCGCCGGCTGTACCGCTCGGGGGAAAGCGAATATTTTATTAACAAAACCCCCTGCCGCTTGAAAGATATTAACGATCTTTTTACCGATACGGGAGTAGGCAGGGAAGTGTATTCTATTGTTGGCCAAAACAGGGTGGAAGAGATTATAAACGCCAGGCCCGAGGAGCGCCGGGAACTTTTTGAAGAAGCTTCCGGGGTGCTTAAATACAAACAGCGCAAAAAAGATGCACAGCGCAGGCTGGATGAAATGAAGCAGAACCTGCAGAGGGTCAGCGATCTGACCGGGGAGTTGGAAAATCAGGTGGCCCCCCTGGAGGAACAGGCCAGGGTGGCCCGGCGGTACCGGGAGCTTTCCTCCCGCTACCGGGAGCAGGAAAAGAAGCTGCTGGGGTGCCAGCTTTACCGGACCAGGAACCGCCTTGATAACAGCAATCAAAAGCTGGAAAACATACAGAACGAAATGGCTTCTCTTATGAACCGGCAGGCCCGGCTGGACTTGAAACTCGAAGAGCAAAAGCGCCTGGAAAGTGAAACAGCCCGGGAAAAAAGTTATTACGAGCAGGAGATTAATACATACCACCGGGAAAAGGAAAAGATTGAAAACAATCAAAGGCTGCTGGAAGAAAAAGAGAAGAACCTGGTGCAGAAGATTGCCGACAACTGCAGCAGGCACGAACAGCTGATGCAGAGGAAAGATAAAATTGTTGAAAAGCAGGGGCAGTGGTGCCGGGAAAGTGAAAATAACCGGGAACGTCTTCAACAGTTGGAAAAAGAGATGGAGCAGCACCAAAAAGAGCTTGAAGAATACGAATACGACGATATACTCAGGTCCATGGAAGATCTGCAACAGGAACTGGTAACAGCAACTTCGCGCAAAGAAGGGATTGATTCTCAGGTATCGGAGCTAAACAAACAGCAAACCAGCCTGGAGCATAAAAAAGAAGAACTTGTACGGCAGTTAAAGGAAGATGAAGACAGCCTGGAGGACATGGAAATTCGTAGAGAAGAACTACAGGAACGCAGGCAGGAACTAAAGAACCACCTGGAGGAAACAGGCAAAGCTGTGCAGGAGGCAGAAAGAGGGATGGCGGGCCTCAGGAAAAAACGGGAGGCAGTACAAGAAAAACTGGCTTCCCTGCGTGAACAAAAATCGCGCCAGGAAAACCGGCTATGGATGCTGGAGAAGTGGAAAAATGAAAGCTACCGGGCCGGTGATGGAATCCGGGAATTGTGGGAAGCCGCAGGCCAGCAGGAAGAAAATATAGAGGGCATAGAAGAAACGTTTTTTTCTGTAGTTTCCGTGCCCGCGGAGTACCGGCGGGCAATAGAAGCGGCGCTGGAAGAGAAGGCTTACACGGTTTTGACCTCGGACCGGCAGTCCGCTTTCAAGGCCCTGTCTTTTTTAAAGAAAAAGCAGAAAGGAAGGGCTTCTTTCCTGCCGCTGGATATACTTTCTTCTCCAGGGAATAAAGATACCGGCAAGGAAAAGATGCGTTATTACGAACACGATAAAGTTTTGGCTTCTGCAGAGGAAGTAATCCAGGTAGTGGACTCCCGCTATGCCCCCGCGGTGAGCCGTCTCATGCGTGAAGTGCTTCTGGTGGACAGCCTGGAAGAGGCCATGCAGGTAGCGGCTGAGCTGGACTTTACCTGTACCGTAGTTAGCCTGCAAGGAGAGGCGGTGCTGCCCGGGGGTATTATAAGGGGGGGGGATGCGCCCTCGGAAGAAAAAACTGCTATTTGGGGCGGCGAAGAAGACCTTGCAGAGCTAAGGGAGAATATAGAAAAACTTAACCGGGAGATTGAGAAGAAACGGGAAGAAATTAAAGCCCTGGAATCGGAAGAAAAAGAAAAAAGGCGCCGGTTGAATGAAAACAAAGAAGAAAAAAACAGGCTCCAGCGGGAAGCAAGCAAGGTGGAGCAGGAAGAAGAAACCCTGGCTGTAGAAATGGATAACTGCAGGAAGAACATGGAGCAGAAAGAACGGCAGATGAACTCCCTGCAGGAAGAAGCAGAACAATTGTCCAGCCGTAAAAAAGAGCTGCAAAAACAGTATTCCGGTCTGGAAGAGCGGGAAAAGGATGCCGGACAAAAGCTGGAAAAAATGAAATCCGACTACCAGCAGGTTTTAAACCAGAAAGAAGAATTAAAGGAAAAATTAACTGAGTTGCAGATAGGGTATAATAAATTAAACGAGCAGCAGCGCTACCTGGAAGAAAAAATAACCGGGTCACACCGGGAGTTGGAAGATCTGGAAGAAGAGATGCAGCAAAAAAGGGAAGAGAACCGGCAGTTTCACCGGGAGCTGAAAGAACTGGGTAGCAACAGGCAGGAGGAAGAAGAAAAGTTAAGCGGTCTGGCGGAAAACAGCATAGAAAGTAGCCGCAAGTATGAAGAAGTACTCTCGCGCTACAACTCCCTGCAAGCACGGGTCAAGGAGATAGAAAAAGAATCGGAAGATTTGCGGGAACAGGTGAAGAAGCTGGAACGAAAGGAACGCCAGAAAGAGCTGGAAAAAACCAGGTTGCAAACCGAGGTGGATCACCTGGTGGAAAGCTATCGAGAAAAATTTGGTCCGCCGGAAGAAGATCCTGCTTATCAGGAAGGGGAACATTCCCGGGTAAACGAAGAAGAAGTACAGGGTAACATGGAGCGGTTAAAAGAAGAAATAGAAGCCCTGGGGGCGGTAAACTCGGGATCTATAGACGAACTGGCCCGGCTAAACGAAAGGTTGGAATTTTTAAAATCGCAAAAGGAAGACCTGGAAAACGGGGAAAAATCCCTGCACCAGGTGCTTTCCCGAATAGACGAGGAAATAAAACAGTCTTTCCAGGAAGGGCTGAATTATGTAAACCAGTATTTCCAGGAGGCGTTCAAGGAGCTTTTTGGCGGGGGGCACGCATTATTGAAATTAACTGACCCTGAAGACCTGCTGGAATCCGGTGTGGAGATAGTAGCCCGCCCGCCCGGCAAGAATTTGCAAAATATCTCCCTGCTTTCCTCGGGGGAAAAAGCGTTAACCGTGATAGCTTTGATATTTTCCATACTTACTTACAAGCCCGCCCCGTTTTATTTCCTGGATGAAATAGAATCAGCCCTGGATGACTACAACCTGAACAAGTTCACGGAATACCTGCAGAAAATATCCCGGGAAGCACAGTTTATCCTGGTAACCCATCGCAAAACTACCACGGAAATTGCCGACCTGATTTATGGCATAACCATGCAGGAGTACGGGGTTACCCGGGTGTTGTCTATAAAAACTGACCAAAAAGTGAGTTAAGGAGTAGAGTATTTATGGGTATGGTAGATAAACTAAAAGAACGCCTGCAAAAAAGCCGCGATGGATTTGTAAAGCCGATCAAGCAGCTTTTTGGAAGTAGAACCATGGATGATGAGTTTTTTGAAGAGCTGGAAGAAAGTCTTATTCTGGGTGACGTAGGTGCGGAAACCGCCACCAGGGTAGTGGAGGATATAAAGGATCAGGTGAAGAGGGAAAAAATATCCGAGCCTCAGAAGGTGCAAGAGATGCTGGTGGATCAACTTACCTGGATCCTGGAAGAAGGTAACGGAAGCTGCAGCCTGCCGCAGGGTTCTCCATCGGTAGTTTTAATCATGGGGGTTAACGGCTCCGGCAAGACCACCACTGCAGCCAAACTGGCGTACAGGTGGAAGCATGAAGGAAGCAAGGCACTGTTGGTAGCGGGAGATACTTTCCGGGATGCCGCTATAGAGCAGTTGAGCTTGTGGGCCGACCGGGTAGGAGTGGACCTGATAAAGCAGCAGCAGGGTTCCGACCCTTCCGCGGTGTTTTTTGATGCTTTAAACGCGGCGCAGTCCCGGGGTGTGGATGTAGTAGTAGGTGACACGGCGGGAAGGCTGCATACCAGGACCAACCTGATGGACGAATTACAGAAACTGTACCGGGTTACCGGTAAAGTAGTAGAAGGAGCGCCGCACCAGGTGCTTTTAGTAGTGGACGCTACCACAGGGCAGAACGGGCTGGCCCAGGCGGAAAAGTTTCACCACTTTGTCCCGGTTTCCGGCCTGGTGTTGACCAAGGTGGACGGCACGGCAAGGGGTGGAATCGCCCTGGCTATAAAAGAAAAACTTAACCTGCCTATATGTTACCTGGGCGTGGGCGAAGGCGTGGAAGACCTGCAGCCTTTTGACGCGCGTTCTTTTGTAGAAGCACTTCTGGGTTAAACGCATATTTATAACTGGGCCTGGACACCGCAGGTAGAGTATGTCTTTCGCCAAAAAAACAGGTGCAATTTAACCGCTGGGGTTAAAGCTATTACCTGGGTTAATTATTTTAATACTTGACCCGGGAGCGGTACTGGTGTAAAATTTTAACCTGTAAAGATAATAAGCTTGACAGGAGAATTATGATTGGAGACACTAAAGAAGCTGGATAAAATAAATTACTTATACGATATTTACGGGGAACTGTTATCAGCCAGGCAGCGCGAAGTAATGGAGATGTATTACCACGACGATTACTCCCTGGGAGAGATAGCTGTTTACTACGACATAAGCCGTCAGGCGGTTCACGATATGCTAAGAAGGTCCGTGGATTACCTGGAAGAACTGGAAAACAGGCTGGCCCTGCAAAGAGGTTACATCTACCGCCGGGAAAGGCTAAAAGAAGCGCTGGATATTACCTCGCATTTTCAGTGCAGGGGCAGCGCTGAAGAGGAGGAAATATGCAGGTTGCGTGAACTTCTTTACGAGCTTTACCGGGAAAACGAGGGGACGTAAAGCGGAAGCGGAAGTGGAAGTGGAAATGGAAGCGGAAGTATAATATGTTACAAATACGGGGTGTAATTAAGTATGTTTACTTCGCTTACAGAAAAGTTGCAAGATACTTTTAAAAAGCTGCGCGGGAAGGGCAAGTTGACAGAGAAGGACATTGACGCCGCCATCAGGGAGCTCCGGGTTAACCTCCTGGAGGCGGACGTTAATTTTAAAGTGGTTAAGAAGCTAATGTCCAATGTAAAGGAAAGAGCCGTGGGGCATGAAGTAATGAAAAGCCTTACTCCCGCCCAGCAGATAGTTAAGATTTTGCGGGAAGAACTTACTGCCATGCTGGAACAAGAGGATGCCGGGCTTAATACTTCCTCCGAGCCTCCTACAGTAATTCTTCTTGCCGGTCTCCAGGGATCGGGAAAGACTACCACGGCGGCCAAGCTGGCCAACCACCTGCGGAGCAATGGGCACCGGCCTATGCTTATTGGGGCGGACCTGACCAGGCCCGGGGCGGTAGACCAGTTAAGCTCCCTTGCCTCCAAGGAAGATATATCTTTCTTTAGCGAAGGGAAAACTCCTGAAGAAGTGGCGCAAAAAGGGTTAAAGCAGGCTAAAAAAAGCAGTAATGATCTGGTTATTGTTGATACCTCTGGGCGGCTACACATAGACGATGAATTAATGGAAGAACTATCTACCCTTCGGGAAAAGATGGGTCCCAGTGAGACCCTGCTGGTAGTGGATGCCATGACCGGCCAGGATGCGGTTAATATTGCTTCGGATTTTAATGAAAGAATCGGGATCAGCGGGGTTATCTTAACCAAGCTTGACGGTGATGCGCGCGGCGGGGCGGCGCTTTCGGTGAAAGCCGCTACCGGGTGCCCGGTGAAATTTGCTGGCGTGGGGGAGAAGATTGAAGACCTGGAGCCTTTCTACCCCGAAAGAATGGTTAAGCGTATCCTGGGAATGGGCGATGTGCTTTCCCTTATTGAAAAAGCGGAAAACACCATTGATCAGGAAAAAGCAAAAGAAATGGAAGATAAGCTGCGCTCGCAGCAGTTTACCCTGGAAGATTTTAAAGACCAGCTGCATGAAATTAAAAAGATGGGGTCTATCCAGGATATGCTGGATATGCTTCCGTCGGGTATGGGAGGCGTGCCTTCAGAGCTTAAAAATCTTTCCGTGGGCGATGACCAGGTGGTTAAAACTGAGGCCATCATAAACTCAATGACACCCGAGGAGCGCCGGGATCCTTCCATTATTAACAGTAGCCGCCGCAAAAGGATTGCCCGGGGAAGCGGCACCCGGGTGCAGGATGTGAACCAGCTTTTAAAGCAATTCGATATGATGAAAAAGATGATGAAAAAAATGGGTGGCATGGACAAAAAGAAAGCCAAGAAGAAGGGTATTAAAAAGTTACCGTTTTTCCAATAGAATATACGGGAGGTGTAATTTATTGTCTGTACGCATACGACTTAAAAGGATGGGAGCCAAAAAGAATCCGTTTTACCGCATTGTAGTGTCCGATTCTCGTTCGCCCAGGGATGGCAGGTTTATTGAAGAGCTGGGATACTACAACCCGGGTACGGACCCGGTAACATTTAAAATCAACGACGAAAAAGTACAGGAATGGCTGTCGCGGGGCGCAAAGCCTTCTGAGACGGTAAAAAAGCTGCTGCAGCAAAACAACAGCTTGTAGTGTATTTTTTCACCCTAAATCCAAAGGAGGTTTAGACGTTGAGAGATTTAGTAGAGCAAATTGCCAGGGCCCTGGTGGATAACCCCGAGGAAGTGGATGTTCGTGAAGTGGAAGGGGAGCGTTCCATTATCCTTGAGCTGAGAGTAGCCCAGGAGGATATGGGAAAAGTTATTGGCAAAGAAGGCCGCATTGCCAAGGCCATTCGTACGGTAGTAGGTGCTGCGGCAGTTAAAGAGGATAAAAAGGTTATGGTGGAAATAATCCAGTAAGATAAGATAAAGGGATAAAGGCAGTAAAGGTGGATGCTACTCAAAATATTGCCTTTGATGAGAGTCCTGCTCGGGGGTAATGCGGTTGGAAGAAAAGCTTGTCTGCATTGGCCAGGTACTGTCTTCCCATGGGGTTAAAGGTGAAGTAAAAGTTTTCCCTTACACCGACTACCCGGAGAGATGTTACCGCCTGGAAGAGGTAAAGGTAGGGGAAGACAGTGCGGGTGAGTGCCTGCTTATGAAGGTGCAGAAGGCCCGCTTCCACGGGAAATTGTGGCTGTTAAAATTTGAAGGCGTGGAGGATAAAGGCGCCGCGGATGGCTTGCGGGGGAAGTACCTGTATATTGCACCGCACGAAAGGGTGGCATTGCCCGAGGGGCATTATTACTACGACCAGATTACAGGATTGCAGGTGTATACCATGGAAGGTGTATACCTGGGGGTGGTGCAGGATATAATTCCCGCCGGGGGCCAAGATACTTACGTGGTTTCCGGTGACGGTAGCGGAAAGAATTACCTGATACCGGCGGTCAGGCAGATGATAACGGAAATAAACCTGGAGAAGCAGCGCATAACTGTGGACCCGCCGGAAGGTTTGCTGGAGCTTTAGGGCTGGAGATGATCGCCTGTGCGTATAGATATAGTTACTATTTTCCCGGGCATGTTTGACGGGCCATTCCGGGAGAGCATGATCGGCAGGGCACTGGAAAAGAGCCTGGTAGATATCAGGCTGTTTGACCTGCGAGATTTTACGGAAGACAAGCATAAACAGGTAGATGACACCCCGTACGGCGGGGGTAAGGGTATGGTTTTTAAACCGGAGCCCCTGTTTAAAGCGGTGGAGAACATAAAGGCGGAGAGCCGCAGCAGCCCGCAGGTTATTTTAATGTCGCCGCAGGGTGGGGTGTTTAGCCAGCAGAAAGCAAAAGAGCTGTTGCGGCAGGCACACCTGGTAATAATATGCGGTCACTACGAAGGTGTTGATGAAAGGGTGCGCAGCGGTCTTATAGATGAAGAGTTATCCATAGGTGATTACGTTTTAACCGGGGGAGAAATTCCAGCCATGGTTGTAACTGATGCCGTGGTCAGGCTGTTGCCGGGGTTGCTTAGCCGTGAGGCTGTAAATGAAGAATCTTTTGAAGAAGGACTGCTGGAGTATCCCCAGTATACCAGACCTTCCGAATTCCGAGGCATGAAAGTCCCGGAAATACTTTTGTCAGGGGATCACGGCCGCATTAAAGAATGGAGGAGACAGAAAGCACTGGAAAACACCAGTCAAAAAAGGCCGGATCTTTACCGGCAGTTTATGGAAACAACTAATAACGATAGCAGCAAGCTTTAAATTAAGCAGATCAGGGGATTCTTGCTTTCCCGATTTGCGTTGTAACCTGCGGTATGGTGTGGTATAATACTTTTTATCCGGCACCGGGAAAAATATAAAATCATAATATAATGGTATTAAGGAGGCGTAAATAATGGACCTGATACAAGAGGTAGAAAACAGGTACATCCGGGAAGATCTTCCTTCTTTTTCTTCCGGCGACAGGGTCAGGGTTAATGTGAAAGTGGTAGAAGGTGGAAGAGAAAGGACCCAGGCTTTTGAAGGAATAGTTATCCGCAGGAGGGGCGGGGGAATGAAAGAAACATTTACCGTCAGGCGTGTTTCTTACGGTATAGGGATAGAAAGGACTTTTCCCCTGCATTCCCCGGGCATCCAGAGTATAAAAGTGATTAAAAGGGGTGCGGTTCGCAGGTCGCGCCTGTATTTCTTGCGGAAACTGGAAGGTAAGAAAACCCGCATTAAAGAAAAAAGATAAGGGCTTGCTTATTAGATTGACCGGTTCTTTTTCTTTATGCCTGTGTTTACACGGCTACTTTGGTTTTAAGTGCATCTGTTTTATTCGTGCGAACAAATACCGGTTAGTTTTGGCAGCCGGGTACTATCCCGGGTTGTACTTAAACCAGACTTAATCGTAACTACTTACAGTACAGGGTAAAAGTTTAGAGAATAACCCCCCCACCTTTAATTCCTTTCCCACCAGGGGGAAGGAAGATGTCGAGGCACCAATGTGGGTGCTACTTGACACCGGGGGTAAATCTACTATCTCTGGGTTATTTTTTTACTTCCCTGCTGCGGGCTTCTTTCTTGCCCCCACCGTGGGGAAGATCAAGATGGGGGACACCTTTTTGGAAGTTAGAGGTTAGAGGTCGGAAGTCAGAAGTAAAAGACGAGAAAAATAAAGACCCCCTATTCAAGAAGTCAGAGGTCGGAAGTCAGAAGTAAAGTTGGTCCCGGTGTAAAGTTACCTTAACCTGAGTAGTTACAGTTAATCACTTAATTTCTAAAGCGGAGGTGTTTACAGTCAAAGAGCTGTGGGACTGGGTTCGATCTATACTTATAGCTGTTATGCTTGCCCTGCTTATCAGGAGCTTTGTTATTGAAATACTGGTAGTGGATGGGGACTCCATGCTCCCCACCCTTCAACACGGGGAAAGAGTAATTGTAAACCGATTTGTGTACTATTTTAACGAGCCAGAACCGGAGGAGATTGCCGTTTTTAAATATACCAGCAGCCGGGATTTTATTAAAAGGGTTATTGGTGTTCCCGGGGATAAAATTAAAATAGAGAACAACAACATTTATCGCAACGGGGAAATAGTAAGCGAAGAATACTTTGATTTGGTTGATTCTGAAAACAACAAAGTGGAAAGCTATGGCCCGGTAGAAGTGCCGCAGGATAAATACTTTGTATTGGGAGATAACCTGGATAGCAGCAAGGACAGCAGGAGCGAATCGGTAGGGTTTGTATCAGAGGAACGCTTCAAGGGGAGGGCTTTTATGGTTTTCTGGCCATTCTCCAACTTGAGAATACTGTAACCTTAACCGGGGAGAAGTGAAATGCGGGAGTAACAAAGAAAGGAGCAGTTAAAATTGGGGGGTAAAAAGCACCTTGCCCATTCTCAGAAACAATTTAAAAAAGTCAAAGAGATGATAAAGGTTGTGGATGTGGTTCTGGAGCTGGTGGACGCCAGGGCCCCCCGAAGCAGTAAAAACACATACCTTTCCGGTAGCGGTTTTTCCCGTGGACACGCTTTAATATTACATAAATCCGACCTGGCCGATAAAAAAATTACCCGCGGCTGGGTTGATTATTACCAGGAAAACGGTTTTAAGGTTTTTTCGTTTAGCTCCCTGTTTTCTACTGCGGAGCTTTTTTCGTTCCTGCAGGAATACCGGGCTTCAAGCAAGTTTGCCCGGTTTAACCGCCCCCTTCGTTTAATGGTTGCGGGGATGCCCAACGTGGGGAAGTCCACCCTGGTAAACTTGCTTTTAAAGAAAAAAGCTACCCCCACCGGGGACCGCCCCGGCATAACACGGGGAAGCCAGTGGGTGCGCATTCAACCCGGGCTGGAAATGCTGGACACCCCCGGGGTTCTACAGCCTGAAGTGGAAGAGGAGTTTTCTTACCAGTGCCTGGCGGCTATCGGAATCCTGCCTCCCAAAAGGTACGATCCCGTAGAAACGGCGAGCTGGCTGATAGAAATAATGAAAGACTACGGCTGCCTGGGGGGATTGAGTACCAGGTACCGCCTGGAAGCAGGCGAGGAACGCTTGCCGGAACATATGCTGGAGGAAATAGGGCGCGCACGGGGATGTCTTGTATCCGGGGGAGAGGTTGACTTTACGGAAGCTTCAGGAGTACTCTTGAAGGATTTCCGGGAAGGCCGCCTTGGTAAGATTTCCCTGGAAAGGCCCGTTGAACCGGGGACTGATTAGGTTGAATTTATATTATTTCCCTGGTACAGCAATAAAATGGCTGATTGTTTAAAAAGTAGTTTTTATTTTGGGAGAGCGACGGGTAAAGAATATGAGGAGCAAATGGACCGTCTCGGAAATTGCAAGCAGCCTGGAACAGGGCTTGCTTTCCGGGAAAGAGATTGAAGAACTAAAAAAAGACAGCCGGAAAAGCGTGCAGCAGCTTCTGCAGAGGCATGAAAAGCGGCAGGAGCAGAAGCGTAAAGAGTTGCAGAGGCTGCGCCGTATGTTTCGACTGGAAAGAGCTGTCCAGAGATCCGGGTACGCTTATGTGGCTGGCGTGGACGAAGCGGGAAGAGGCCCGTTAGCCGGCCCGGTAGTAGCCGCCGCGGTTGTGCTTCCTCCCGGCTTGATTTTAAACGGCCTGAACGATTCCAAGAAAATACCTCACCTGCAGCGGGAACGGCTGTATCAAGAAATCCAAGAAAAAGCGGAAGCATTAGGATGGGGGATGGCCGGGGTGGAGGAAATAGACCGTTTGAATATTTACCACGCTTCCCTTCTGGCCATGAACCGGGCGGTAGGAAAGGTGGAAGAAAAAGCGGACTTTGTACTGGTTGACGGCTTTCCCCTAAAGGGGCTTAATCTTCCCCAGCGCCCGGTTAAAAGGGGCGATTCCCTTTGTGCTTCTATAGCTGCGGCTTCTATTGTAGCCAAGGTGACCCGGGATGAAATAATGCAGGAACTGGACCGGCAGTACCCCGCTTACGGGTTTGCCAGCCATAAGGGGTATGCAACCCGGGAACACCGTGAAGCCGTTAAGCGGTTTGGCCCGGCGCCCCCGCACCGTAGATCTTTTCTCCATAATCTTTGATTATTACTCGGGCCTAATAAACGCCTGAGCTTATTTAGTGATCTTAAAATAGGCGGGGAGTGAACATTACCCGTGAAAAACCGTAGGGGTAAAGGGACCCTGGTAGAGAGGCGTGTAAGGGAATACCTGGAAAGCAAGGGGATGACAGTAGTAAAGAATAATTACCGCTGTCGGTTTGGGGAAGTGGATATAATAGCCAGGGATGGCGGTACGCTGGTATTTGTGGAGGTAAGGAGCAGGTGGAACAACCCTTCTGTAAACCCTGAAGAGTTTATTACCCGGGAAAAGACCAGGAGACTCTACCGGGTGGCCGAACATTACCTGCAGAATGTAGTTAAAAGAGAAATCTCTTCTCGATTTGACTTAATTACCGTAAATCTTGACGAAATCGGCAATATTAATTCACTCAAGCACCTGCGGGCCATAATGTAGCAAAGGGACTCCCGGGTTCCCGTGCGGTGTTAGTGCTATCACCAGTAGCTAAAAGAGTTTTAGGGAGGGGATATAATGCCGTTCCTGTGCGATGTTAGTGCTATCACCAGGGGGGATGATTTCGAATCGCCAACGTAAGTGCTACTTGACCCCCGGGGTAAAGCTACTACCTCCGGGTTCATTTTTATACTTCCCTGCCGCGGGCATTTTTCTTCCCCCCACCGTGGGGGAAGATTAAGATGGGGGGGATACCTTTTTGGAAGTTAGAGGTCAGATGTCGGAAGTCAGAAGTAAAAGACGAGAAAAGCAAAAATACCCCCCACCTTTAATTTTCCCCCCGCCAGCGGAACAACACTACTTGTCTTACCGGTGTCTAGTGTGTATAACGATCAGCACCTTATGAGAAATAAGAAGTATAAAGTTACAAATATTAACTCAAAACCCTCAAAAAAACAACCGGGTTAAATTTGCAAGAAAGCAGATTAAAATTTTTTTATAAAAATTTTTATAAAACCCCAAAAGTGTGACTCAGGTGTGACATGTATCTGATATAATAACCCCAATAAAAGAAAAAGCAAGCATAAATTAACAAAATATACTGTAAATTTATACATCCCCCGGGGAGGTGTAGCATCAATGAATTGCTGTTCGGGCAAACCTTTTGTGTTGCCCTTACTTTTAGCGATCATAGTATTGATTATGGTTGCTGGCGTGGCCGGTGCCGGAAGCGGCAGTGATATAGAAACCGAGATAAGGCGGGTAACACCGGAAGAAACCAAAGAAGAGCCGGAGATGAATAGGAGGACCCTGCCTATAAAAATACC
>Ga0207421_10001535_pt1 | contig 29520 bp, 36 predicted proteins | sample SodLakKL_010_SED_4_FD_187542 | JGI IMG/M metagenome (GOLD analysis project Ga0207421, IMG submission 187542) | Alkaline sediment microbial communities from Lake Tanatar, Kulunda Steppe, Russia - 8KL_010_SED (SPAdes) (version 2) | ecosystem: Environmental > Aquatic > Non-marine Saline and...
GAGATGGCAGAGATCACCACGTCAGCCGTACTGTCAGCGGCCAGTCGGCACACGCCATCCTGACCGGTGATCATCTCCGTACCTGCTTCTGTGGCTGCATTTTCTGCATCTGCTGCGTTGTCCTGATGATGCAGTGCGGCCACACGGGGAGAAAACTCCCTCAGCTGCTCCGCCAATCGGACCCCATTCCGACCAGCTGCCAGACCATGTACCTTCAGACGCTCCGGATGGGCCCGGACCACCTGCAGCGCCTGCTCACCGACGCTGCCCGTGGAGCCAAGAATGGTAACTCGTCTCATCCTCATCCTCTCCTCTCGCGTCCTACAGGATCGCCATCTCGAGCAGCAGAAAGAGAACCGGTACGGAGAAGACCAGCCCATCCAGCCGATCCAGGGCGCCGCCGTGCCCGGGGATGATTGCTCCCGAGTCATTCACGCCGCCTGCTCGTTTGAACATGGATGCAAACAGGTCACCCAGCTGCGCGGCAGCCGCCAGCAGGATCCCAACTGCTGCATAGGCCAAAATGGATGTACTGATTACCGCAGCAAAAACCGCGCCTACCGCTCCCCCGGCGAGAAGTCCCGCAGCAGCCCCGGCGGAGGTCTTGTTCGGACTCACAGCGGGTGAGATTCTCCTGTTGCCCAGAGTTTTTCCAACAAAGTAAGCCAGAATGTCGTTTGCCCACGTACTGGTGACAGCAAAAGTGAAATATTCGAGTCCGTCCGGCCGGCCGCGCAGAAGTATCCAGAATATCACGAGGCCCACATATGTGGTACTGAGAACCCGCCAGCACATATCCACAGACAGATCTGTGGGGTCGGTATCCGATCGAAACCAGGCCGGTGCCGCGCTCAACAGCATAATCGGGGGTGCGATGAACAATGCCCGCGCTCCCATCACATACGTGGCAAAGAGCAGCACGGTGACCCACACAGGGGCGAACAGATCATATGAGCCGGATCGTCCCAGGGGTGCAGGCCGCATGGAAGCTAGCTCCAGAGCACATATCCACACAACTGCCGTGCACAGCGCAAGGAAAGGCAGCTGTCCGATGATAACCAGCCCAATGAATATGGGGGCAAGAACCAGTGCCGATATCACCCGGAGTGTGAATGTGCTCATGCGTCTGTTCCCCCGTGAGAATCTCTCTTCTTCACTTGCCCGAAACGTCGTTCCCTGTTCTGGTATATGCGCAGGGCGCGGTGCAGGTCTCCTGCTGAGAAGTCCGGCCACAGGACCGGTGTGCTGACAAATTCGGCGTACGAGGCCTGGTACAGCAGGAAGTTGCTCAACCGCCACTCCCCGCCGGTGCGAATTATCAGGTCAGGGTCCGGATGTGGGTGCGTGTACAGGTGGGCGCGGAAGCACTCCTCATCGATGTCTTCAGGAGAGACCTTCCCCTGCACCGCACGACGGGCCAACTCCCGCGCGGCGCGATGAATCTCGCTCCGCCCCCCGTAGTTTACAGCGAGAAAAAAAGTGAGGCTGTCACCGTCCCGGGTGAACTCGCTGAGCCGCTCAAGCTCCTCGCGTGTGCGCAGGGGGAGCGAGGATACCTCGCCAATAGGAATCACCTTTACCCCATGTGCAGCGAGATCAGCCGCCTCGCCCGCGGCGAACTCCACCATCAGAGCCATCAGGGCCTCGACCTCCCCGCGGGGTCGTGTCCAGTTCTCTGTGGAGAAAGCAAAGGCGGACAGGTAGTCAATCCCGAGCGAAATGCATTCCTTGATAATCTCTCGCAGCGCGCGTGAACCGCTGCGGTGGCCCTCAACCCGGGGGCGCCCCCGTTCCTGCGCCCATCGACCGTTGCCATCCATGATGATACCGACATGGACTGGCATCCGGCCCCGGAGGAGCTTCTGTCGGTGGCGTTCGGTTGAACCACTGGCTCCGATACTCAACACGCCCCATTTCCCTCTGAGCATTCTTGCAGGATCTGACGGAGGCCATCACTTCTCCGCTGCGTGCGACTTGTATAGAGCACGACGCAGCTTTCCGATTCGCACAGGTCAACCCAGAGAACGCGCCGACCGGGGCTGCGGCTGTAATACTCCTGCGGTGGTTCCGCCCCGACCTGTTCAACCCGGCAAGAGAAACCCAGCTTCCGGACCTGCTGCACGGCGCGTTCTTCTCGTACAGTCAGAAGAAGTGAGAACAGCGATTCCCGTTCTATTTTAATCAAACCTCCATTATTTCTGCTTCCTTTTTCTCCATGAACTCGTTAACCTGCTCGATGTGTTCGTCAGTGATCTCCTGGACCTGGTCCATAAAGCGATGGCTGTCATCCTCGGACAGCTCGCCGTCACGCTGCGCTTTTTTGATTGCATCATTTGCCTCACGACGGACATTGCGGATGGCGACCCGGCTCTCCTCCGCCTTCTTGCTGGCCATCGAAACCAGCTCCCGCCGCCGCTCTTCTGTCAGCTGGGGAATCGACAGGCGAATGAGATTACCATCGTTGTTCGGCATTATGCCCAGATCCGCTTTCATAATCGCCTTCTCGATCTCTCCGAGGACGCTCTTGTCCCATGGTTCGATCACCAGGAGCCGCGGTTCTGGTGCGGTAATAGTGGCCATATGCTGCAACGGGGTCTGTGTCCCGTAGTAATCGACCCTTATGTCGTTGACCAGTGCCGGGTTGGCTCGTCCAGCCCGTACGGAGGCCATTTCACTGCGGAAGAACTCCACCTGTTTTTTCATACTCTGCCTGGCCTCAGCTAAAATATCATCGCTCACAATCTTTCCCTCCTCGGACATAGGTGCCGATCTCTTCACCCAGAATTACCCGCCTTATATTGCCGCGCACACCCAGGTCAAACACGACAATGGGTATGTCATTGTCCATACACAGCGATGTCGCCGTGGAATCCATAACCATCAGGCCGCGATTCAGGACATCCAGGTACTTGATTTCATCGTACTTTTTTGCATCGGGGTTGCGGAAGGGATCTGAATCGTACACCCCGGATGTATTGGTTGCCTTGAGCATGACGTCAGCTTCAATCTCAGCGGCCCGCAGCGCTGCGGTAGTATCAGTGGAGAAATACGGATTGCCCGTACCCGCGGCGAAGATCACAACTCGCCCCTTCTCCAGGTGGCGTATCGCCCTTCTGCGGATGTATGGCTCGGCCACCTCCCGCATTTCGATCGCCGTCTGCACCCGGGTCATTACATACTGCGACTCCAGAGCATCCTGCAGGGCGAGGGAGTTGATGCATGTGGCCAGCATACCCATGTAGTCTGCAGTCGCACGGTCCATGCCCCTGGACCAGCCCGAAGCCCCTCGCCATATGTTCCCGCCCCCGACGACGATCGCCAACTGCATTCCGAGCTGCACAACTTCTTTGATCTCCTCGGCGAGGTCATGCACCACCTTTGGATCGATTCCCACCCCGCGCTCCCCGGCCAGCGCTTCCCCGCTGAGCTTCAATATTACCCGCTCGTAGATGGGTTCATCGCTCATGTCTAGGCCCGCCTTCACAATCTGGATTCGTCACTCTTCGCCCACGGCAAAGCGGGCAAAGCGCCTGACCTGGATGTTTTCGCCGAGCGAGGCGACTGCGTCCTTGAGCAGTTCCTCGATGGTTATGTCGGGATCACGAATGTAGGCCTGATCGACAAGACAGACCTGCGAGTAGTACTTCTCCAGCCTGCCCTCGACGATCTTGTCCACGATGTGATCTGGCTTCCCCTCCTGCCGGGCCTGTTCACGCAGAATCCGCTTCTCCTGGTGCAGAACATCTTCTGGGACTTCCTCCCGGTCGATGTAGGTAGGATCTGCGGCAGCAATCTGCATGCAGATGTTGTGCGCCAGGTCCTGAAACTCGTCAGTTCTGGCCACAAAATCGGTCTCGCAGTTGATTTCTAGGAGAACTCCAATCTTGCCTCCCAGGTGAATATACGAGTCGACTATGCCTTCGTCTGTGGTTCGACCAGCTTTTTTCTGGGCTTCCGCGAGGCCCTGGGTCCGGAGAATTTCTTCGGCTTTACTCAGGTCTCCGTCTGATTCCTTGAGCGCCTCCTTGCAGTCCATGATCCCGGCGCCGGTGGCTTCGCGCAGTTCCTTCACCTGACGTGCGTTGATTTCCGCCATACTCTGGACATCTCCTCCTCACAGTTGCTGCAGCTTCACGCCTCGTCTTCGGAGTTTTCCTTTGTTTCTGCCCTGACCGGTTCGGCCTCCTCGTTCTTGTCGTCGATGGGCCGCTCTGTGCCCGCGCCCCGGTCGCGCGGCTTGGTGGTATCCTGTCTCACCTGCACTCCCTGCTTCCCCTCGAGCACCGCATCGGCAATCCGGGATGTAAGGAGGCGAACCGCCCTGATGGCATCATCATTTCCTGGTATCACGTAGTCGACCACATCCGGGTCGCAGTTGGTGTCTACGATTGACACCACAGGTATTCCGAGACGGCGGCACTCATTAATGGCTATCTCTTCTTTTCGCGGGTCGACCACATAAACAGCATCCGGAACACCGCCCATGTTCCTGATGCCGCCGAGAAACTTCCCCAGACGCTCTCTCTCGCGCGTCAGAGAGGCCACTTCCTTTTTGGGCAGGCGATCCCACAGCCCGCTCTCTTCCTGCGACTCCAGCTCCTCCAGACGGTCGATACGTGTCTTTATGGTCTCGTAGTTGGTGAGCATCCCCCCGAGCCAGCGCTGGTTGACGAAAGGCATCCCGCACCGATCGGCCTCTTCCTCGATGGTCTCCTGCGCCTGCTTCTTGGTGCCGACAAACAGGACGGTTCCTCCATGAAACACAGTGTCGCGAATGAAGTTGTAGGCATCATCCATGAGTCGAACCGTCTTCTGGAGGTCGACGATATAAATTCCGTTGCGCTCCGTGAAAATGTACTCCTTCATCTTGGGATTCCAACGGCGAGTCTGATGGCCGAAGTGCACTCCGGACTCCAGCAGCTCTTTCATGGTAACGACGGGCATATTGATATTTCTCCTTTCGGTTTGGCCTCCCACGTCATCGACGGGAACCGGAACCATGTATGGCACCGCCAGCTCCCTGAAACGCGGTGGGTGATAGAATTATCCAGTCATTCACTATCCATCTTCTTATACCACAAGCGCAGTGCACAGTTCAACAATCCCGCTGTGCCAGCCTCCTCCGCGGGACCGCGTGCAGTATACGGATGCGCCCTGCCCGTCATGCACACTCCACGCCCCTTGCAAAGCCTGCAGGGAGTGTCGCCGACCGTGGTGGCGCCAGAAGCGATAAAATTGTGCCGCGCCCCTCAACAGGCTCGTGTTCTGTTATCGTTTGGTGAAAGGCAGGACGGATGTGTGCGTGGGCACCTCTCGCGTGAGAATCTTCAACCTGTTCACGTTCACTCACTTTTCCTCTGGGCATCTTCTTCTATCTCCGGCACAATCCGCACCGGCACCTGCCACCAGCCCGGCAGATCCACGGCAAATTCCATCAGCGATGAATTCTGCATCACGTCCATCAGACCTTCCTCGGTTCTTTCAGTCAGCTGCACTACGAGGTCCTCCCATTCGAGATTGTCGACCCAGGATTCCATTTCTTCCGCCAGACTCTGGCGGAGCTCTTCTTCCAGGCGATCAATCACGGCATCGGGAAGGGGGACCTCCACGTCATAGATTTTCAACGTCAGCTGGTCGAAAGACCCGGCGACCTCCGACGCCACCTGAGATGGCAGGTCCCGCCGCACAGATCGAACGAGGATTTCGATCTCTGACCCGGCCTCCTCGGCCACCACTCCCTCCAACTTCTCCGCAACAGGAGCGGGGTCAAGCTGCACAGTAAGGCCATCGTTGGTCACGCCGTGCAGCACCAAAAAGAGAGCGCCGGCAAAGACCAACAGGGCGGTGAAAAAACCCATTGCGAATGATCCAGGCGACCACCTCACAGACGAGCCCTCCATCCATCCTCTATTATACGGAGATATTCCGGATGAATGCGGACCCGAGCGGGGTGATGGGCGGACGGACACTCCGCGTCATCTGTCACGGACCAGCTTCAAACAAATACTCCTGCTGCTGAAGGTAACCGCGCAGGGAGGTTACCGCCTTGGTGTGGATCTGCGATATTCTCGAGGGCGAAAGATCCATCACCCTGGCTATTTCCGTCAGGGTGAGTCCCTCGAAGTAGTACAGGGTCACCACCAGCCGCTTTTGTTCAGATAGCTCCTCTATCGCCCGGGCGAGAGAATCCCGCTGCGCCTTCCACGTCGCAGCCTCGAAGGGATCTACCGCCTCCTGATCAGGCACCGAATTCAGCAGCGTATCCACGCCCAGCGGGTCCTCGGAGGACCGGCTCTCATCCAGATAGGCCAGGGAAGACTGCGATATCTGATGCAGGTGGTCGTGCAGTTTCTCCAGGGGAATACCCAGATAACTGGCCACCTCCTCTTCCGTCGCCGGCCGTCCGAGGCTCGCCCTCAGATGTTGGTGTGCATTCTCTATATCGCGACTCTTGCGCCGGACCGATGCCGGCACCCAGTCCATGTTCCGGACGCCGTCCAGTATTGCACCACGAATGCGGGTGACGGCATACGTTTCGAACTTGATCTCCCTCTCTATGTTGAATTTCTCCAGCGCATCGATGAGACCGAACACCCCGTAGGTCTCCAGGTCGGATGCCTGTATTTCCGTCGGCATACCCATAGCCATCTGACCGGCTGTGTGGCGCACGAGCTCGAGGTACTCCAGTATCAGCTGCTCGCGCGCATCATCATCTCCCTCCTCTTTATACCTGCGCCATAGCTCTGCTCGATCTCCCAGGTGCCGCAGTTGATTTTCACTCACTGATTTCTCCCCCTCACAGCAGTCCGAGACGCCGCATCTTGAGCTGTTCATTAAAGATAAAGGCCTGTATTCTGTCCTGATCAGCATCAGAGATCTGCGTGAAATTGACCGCCCATACAGCCAGATCTTCCCTGCGGCTGTGTCGCGAGCGAACTATCTTGCCCTCACAGGCGATGACCTCCTCACCTGTCAGGTACAACGCAAATTCGTACTGCTTGCCGGGACGCAGCCGGCGAGAGCTCTTACAGAGCATCCCACCACAGCTGATATTGACGGTGGTGGCCTCGCCCTGCCCTGTGTCGCTGCAGGCCGCTGCAGGGTCACACCAGGTTACTTCCAGGCTGCACCGCCACCGCACATGGCTCCTGCGCTGCACCCGGGTAAACTCGCCGGGCGGGCTAATTTCCACCATCGGAATGCGCCGACGACGCAACACCTGCAGCACTTCACATTCGGCGCGATACAGCGCATCATCCTCAGCCACGTACACTGCTGCCCCGGCTCCCGGGGAAAAGTACAGAAGCACACCCCGGCTGGACGGCACGGGAAGGCGCACGCGGTCTTCGCCTATCGATTCAATGTAAGTGTAGGCCATTTCTCCCTCATCGCCGTCTTCATCCAGAAGGGCCAATTGAACCCCGTCGTTGATTCGCAGTGCCGCAGTCCGCTGATCTGTCATCCTCCTCCCTCCCCTCCTCTGCCCACCGGCAGGAGCCGGCCCAGTTTCTGCAAAAATGAACGGGCCGACCTCTCCTCTCCGGATGATTCGGTGAGAGCCAGGGCCATACGCCGGATAGCCCGGGTGGCTCCACTGGCAGGGAAGGCCTGAGAAACCGGAATCTGGCGCTTTACCGCGCGCACCACAGAGGAATCGTCCGGAATCCAGGCAAGCATCTGCACTTCCGCTGCGAGGAACCTGCCGACCATATCGCGCAGATTGCGGTATACTCTGTCTGCCTCGCGTTTTCTCACCCGATTGACCACAACAGCTACCTCTCCGTCGTAGCCGAGCGTGTGAAGCTGTTTGATGGTACGATAGGAATCCATTATCGATGGTGGCTCGGCGGTGGTAACTACGGCCACCATTTCCGAGGCCATGAGCAGGCCGGTGACCGATGGGCCCACTCCCGCCGGCGCATCAATGATAAGATAATCCGTCTCCGCCATCTGCGAGGAGAGGACGGTGAGGAGCGTGCGTACCTGCTCCCGTGTAGGCAGGTCATCGCCCCACAACTCACCCCCGGCCATAAACCTGACCCCCGGTGCAATCGCCTGCAGGGCTTGTTCTGGCTCGCAGCCTCCGTGCATAACGTCGGTGATGTTGTACCGCGGGACGCAGCCGAGCAGGATGTCCAGATTGGGCAATCCAAAGTCGGTATCGAGAAGGGCAACCTCACGGTCCATACTTCCTAGAATGACAGCAAGATTGAGCGATATATTGCTCTTGCCGACGCCCCCCTTTCCACCGCTGACCGCGAGAGTGCGGGTGACGGGCGCAGCCCTGACCGGTTCCCGCCGGGGAGCAGAGACCTCCCCCACCTTCCGTCGCAGGGCAGAAGCCTGATCGTCCATCATCATACTATCCCCTCCAGCAGTGTCGCGGACAGGATGTCCGAGGCGAGGCCAACGTCATCCGGGACCTCCTGGCCGTCACAGATGTAGGACAGGGGAACGCCTGCCGCCTCCACCAGAGAGAGTATTTTGCCGGGCCGCCCGGTCTCGTCCAGTTTCGTCACCAACAGCCGATTGAAGCCGATACCTCGATACCTATCGAGCACATCAATTCCCTCGTCAGCGTCTACACCGGCATCCATGACCAGGTGAATTTCGTCCGGTCCCGCCGACTGCAGAAACTTCGAAAGACGCTGCAGTCGTCCCGCATCTCTCGGATTGTGGCCCGCCGTGTCCACAAACACGATGTCAGCACTCGCCAGGCGGCGCAGGGCACCGCGCATCTCCTCCGGTGCAAACACCACCTCGAACTCGCACTGCAGGATCCGTGCATACTTGCGCAGCTGTTCAACTGCACCTATGCGGTAGGTATCGGAGGTGATGAGGCCGACCTGATAACCGCGGCTCAGGGACATGTGTGCTGCCAGCTTGGCACACGTGGTCGTCTTGCCGGCGCCCGTGGGACCCACCAGGGCGACGACCTTCCCGCGTCCCTCCCCGGGTGCAGATATGGGGACGGACCGCATCCACGAAAACTCCTCCAGCCGCCGCCCGTTATTCAGTCGCGATGCCAGGAGATCTGCCGTCTCCTGCGGGACACCCCGCTCCAGCAGGATGCGGGCCTCAGCACGGGTGGCAGCAGGCTCCGTCTCACCTGCCACACTACCAGTTCTGTTTGCTTCGTCCGCCTCATCGTCGCGGTGATTTCGACCGTCTTTGTCTCTGTTTTTTCGATCTGCATCCAGGTCCTGATCTCCTGCTGCGTCTGCCCGAACGGCCGCACGCTTCCTTCCTGTATCCGGCTCCCGCTCAAAGGCCACCGCTATCTCTATCTCCCGCGGCTGGAGGAATCCGAACAGTCCTGATGGCCGTACATTCCTGGTCTCCAGGAGTTGAACGTCCGGTCCAAGATCTCGTCTTATTCTCCGCAACAGGTTGTTCACAGACTTGCCGCGAAACCGCTTTATCCTCACGACAGATCCACCTTCCCGACCGCCTCAATCTCAATTGAGGGCTCAACCTCCTGATAGGAAACCACTTTCAGCTCCGGAACAGGTTCTTCCGTTATCCGTCGGAAATAGAAACGAACTGTCGGGGAACAGAGCACGACCGGCTCTACACCCCGCTCCAGCAGGTCATTGCTAATCTCCTGCGCACTGCGGATGATACTGGCCTGAACATCCGGGTCGAGGGCGATGAAAGTCCCATTTTCGGTCTGCTCGAGGGAATCCAGTACTGCCTGCTCCACTGCGGGGTCGAGTATAATGACCCGCAGCCTTCCCTCCTGCACCGGCAGTTGACCGCTGATAGTCCGGTACAGCGACTGTCTCACTATCTCGGACAGGCGGTCTGTGTCCTGCATCATGGGCCCGTAGTCTGCCAGTGTCTCGAATATGGTCAGCAGGTCCCGTATGGGCACTCCCTCACGCAGCAGGTTCTGCAGCACCTTCTGAATGTCGCCGAGACGGACGACATCCGGGACCAGCTCGTCCACCACCGCAGGCGTGCTCTCGCTCACGGCATCAAGGATGATCTTCGTCTCCTGGCGTGAGAGAAGCTCGTGTGCGTGCCTCTTAAGAACTTCGGCCACGTGCGTCATCAGCACAGAGGACGGGTCGACCACGGTGTAACCGAGAATCTCCGCCCGGTCAGTATCTTCCGATGCTACCCACTTGGCCGGAAGGCCAAACGCGGGTTCCACCGTCTCGATTCCGGACACATCATCCTCTGCGTCACCCGGGTCCATGGCCAGGTGACGGTCGGCCATGAGTTCGCCCTCCGCCACCACTACTCCCCGGAGTTTGATGGCATAGCTGTTAGCATCCAGCGTCATATTATCGCGCAAACGGACGAGGGGCAGGACCATTCCCAGCTCGGTCGCCAGCTGGCGGCGCAAGAGGCCTATACGGTCCATGAGGCCCTCGCCCTTCTTCTCCTCAGCCAGGGGCAAAAGACCGTAGCCGAGTTCCACTGCAACCGGGTCCACCTGCAGCATCCGGGCCATTTCCTCCGGGCCCTCCGGCCCCTTCTTTTCTTCCTCCGCTTCCTCGGCCTCCCGGCGGTCAGCCTCGGCAGCCTCGGTGGCCGTCGCCTGAGACAGGTTGCGCGCCACCAGCGCAGAGGCTGCCGCGAGAATAAGAAACGGTGGTGCTGGCAGTCCCGGTACAACCCCGAAGGCCAAAAGCAGGGCGGCGGCAATGTACAGGGCCCGCGGCTTCTGCAGAAGCTGGGAGGCGACGTCGCTCCCCAGCTCAACATCTGAAGCAGCGCGGGTGACCGCGATGCCCGCCGACACTGAAATCAATAGGGCCGGTAGCTGTGATACGAGCCCGTCACCTACTGTCAACAGGGTGTACGTCATCAATGACTCTGCGAGCGGCAGTCCCTGCTGCAGTACCCCGACTATCAGTCCCCCGATTATGTTGATGAGGGTTATGACGATGGCCGCAATCGCATCTCCCTTGACGAACTTACTGGCTCCGTCCATCGCCCCGTAGAAATCAGATTCCCTCTCAATCTCTCTTCTCCGCCTGCGGGCCTCGTCATCATCAATCAATCCCGCATTCAGGTCGGCATCAATGCTCATCTGTTTTCCGGGCATCGCATCGAGGGTAAAACGTGCAGCCACCTCCGCCACCCGTTCCGCTCCACGGGTGATGACCACAAACTGTACCACGACCAGGATGACGAATACCACGAAACCGACGACCGGATTGCCACCCACCACAAAACTCCCGAACTGCTCGATTACCTCACCCGCGTAAGCGTGCAGGAGGATCAGGCGGGTGGACGATACATTCAAGGCCAGCCGCAGCAGCGTGGTCAGAAGGAGCAGGCTGGGGAATACCCCGAAATCCAGAGGCTCTGTGGTGTACATGGTGACCAACACCACCACCATCGCAAAGGTGAGGTTGAAGACAAGGAGCACGTCCAGCAGCGGTGGTGGCAGGGGGATAATCATCATTGCCACCACCAGCAGCACCAGCACGGACACTGCTATGTCGCTGTACTGCAGCAGGGTTCGAACAATCCCCGTACCGTTCATCTGCGTTCACTCCCTTCCCCATCTGCGCCCTTGCCCTGCTTCCGCCACACATAGGCGAGGATTTCTGCCACCGCTTCATACAGGTGTGGGGGTATACTCGCTCCGACTTCAACCGCATCATACAGGGCGCGGGCCAGTGGTGGTTCACGTCGGATGGTCACATCGTTTTCTCTGGCAATTTCCATAATCCGATTCGCAATCAATGCCCTTCCCTTGGCCACAACCCTGGGCGCATCCATTTCTGCAAATTCGTAGCTCAGCGCAACGGCGAATTGCGTCGGGTTGGTTACCACAACGTCCGCATCAGGAACATCCGACATCATCCTGCGCCTGGCCATCTGATCCCGGAAGCTGCGCCTTCTTCTTTGAACCTGCGGATCACCCTCGGTTTCCTTCATCTCCTCCTTCAACTCCCGGCGGGTCATCTTCAGTTTCTTCTCGTGCTCGGCACGCTCGTAGTAGTAGTCTGCAACGGCCACGACGGCCAAAACCAGAACACACCGCAGCATCAGCACCTGCAGGACTTCACCGATCCGCCCCAGGGCCGGCAGCACCGGATAACGCAGCAGCATGGGAAACTCTACCATCTTGCCGGCCAGGGTGGAGTAGGCAACCCATCCTACTGCGACTACCTTGATAAGCGATTTACCCATGTTGACGAGCGCCCGCAGGGAGAAAATCCTCTTGCATCCCTGCACAGGATCCAGGCGCTTGAGATCAGGACTGAGCGGCTTGGCAGATACAGCCAGACCGGTCTGCAGGAGAGTTCCCCCAAGAGACAAAAAGAATGATACCGCAAAAAGGGGAGCTAACATCCACAGCAGCCGCTGCAGGACAGACGAGCAGAGGGAATGCACCCCGGCTGTGCTCCAGTCCGAGGGGCGCTGAAGGGAGAAGGCTTCCTCTGCAAAATCGCTCACCTGCTGTCCCCACGAGACCACCTGAAAAGACAGCAGGAGGAACACCGAAAACAGAAGGACCGCAGAGGTGACGTCTTTACTGTGAAAGACCTGCCCCTGCTCCCGGGCCTTGCGCCGCCTGCGGGGAGTCGGGTCCTCCCGTTTTTCTTCCGCCTGGTCCTCGGCAAACATCTGTAGGTCTATCATTGAATTCACCACATCCGTAACATGCGTACGATGTCGCCAATGTGATCTGCAGTGACGTCGCTGAAAAACGATGCATAGATCGCAGTGATGGACAGAAGCATGGTCATCCCGAGAATTATCCGGATGGGTATCCCGAGGACGAACAGGTTGAGTTGCGGCATGGCGCGCGCCAGAACACCCAGGGCCACAGATGCCAGAAGCAGCGCCGCCATCACCGGCAGGCTGATCTGCAGCGCGGACCTGAACATCCAGCTCATGAAGCCCAGAACGGCGGGGATCCCTGCCGTGGAAAACGGCGTACCAGGAGGAGCAATGGTGAAGCTCTCTTTTAGGGCCCGGAGCAGGTAATGATGACCGTCAAAGCTGAGAAACAGCACAATGGAAAAGAGGTACAGGTAATTGCCGACCAGAGGTATCCTGGTACCCATTACCGGGTCCACTTCACTGGCGGTGAAAAAACCCATCTGAAAGTCCAGAAACTGCCCGGCCGTCTGTCCTATGAGCAGGAGGAGAAGAGCGCTGAACCCGATCATTGCACCGATGGTGATCTCGCGTACTGCAGTGAGGAGTACCGCCATGTCAGATATTGTATCCGGGGCGATTTCTCCGTCGATCTGCACAGCAGGTGCCAACAAGAATGCACACAGCAACGCCAAAAAAATCGATACATGTACCGGACAGTAAGGCCTGCTGAACAGGGGAAATAGAAAGAAGAAACCAGACATGCGCAAAAATATGTACATAAAGCCCAGCGCAGTCATTGGATCCAGATGCAGTTCAAATGCCATTTCAATCGCACCTCATCAGCGGATGAACATTGTGAGACTCCCCAGCATTTCCGATGCGAATTGAGTCATAACCCCGATCATCCACGGTCCGAAAACCATGGCGGACAAAAAGATGGCCACAATCTTCGGCACGAAACTCATAGTCTGCTCGTTGACCTGCGTTGTGGCCTGCAGCACGCTGACCGCCAATCCGGTGATGAGCCCGGCGGCCAGCATGGGGCCGGCTACAAGAATCACGGTGAACAGCGCGTTACGCGCCAGCGAGACGACCAGTTCTGTGGGCACTTCACATCCCCCCTCATCATCCCGTCAATCCTTCCAGAAGAGACTGCATAACCAGGTGCCAACCGTCGACCATCACAAACAGGAGTATCTTGAACGGAAGCGAGATCATCATGGGCGGAAGCATCAGCATCCCCATGGACATCAGAGTGCTGGCAACCACCATATCGATCACTATGAATGGCAGAAAGACGATGAACCCCATCTGAAAAGCGGTCTTGAGCTCGCTGGTGGCAAATGCAGGAATCAGGGTGTACAGTGGGACATCGTCCGGACTGTCTGGCCGGTCCTCCCCGGCGAACTCCAGGAACAGCTCCAGGTCCCGTTCGCGTGTGTACTGCAGCATGAAGTCACTCACCGGGGCGGCGGCATTTGCATAGGCGGCATCCATTGCTATCTCACCCTCCTGCAGCGGCACCCAGGCCTCCTCGTAGACCTCACCCCAGACCGGGGCCATGACGAAGATGGTCATGAAAAGTGCCAGCCCCAACAGGACCTGGTTTGGGGGCATCTGCTGCGTCGCCAGAGCATTGCGGACGAATCCCAACACGATGACGATCCTGGTGAAACAGGTGATCATCAGAAGCACAGCTGGTGCCACCGCCAGCACCGTCAGCAAGAGAAGCAGGCGCACACCAGTCCCGAGAGCAGGCACCTCTTCGCCCTCGTTCAGCTCAAAGTTGAATAACGGCTCAGCAAGTGGGGCCGCCCCCGCCTCGACGGGGGGAACCAGCAATACTGCACAAAATATGATCAGTAGGGTTAATCCGGCGCTCCCACCGCGCCGAAGGAACTGCTTCCCACGCACCACGTCTCGACCTCTCTTCCGACAACTGCCTCAGCTACTCACGATCTTCCGACCGGTCAAACCACAAGCGCAGGGTCTCCCCGAATGCACCCGGCGCCCCCGTTTCTTCCTCGTCCTGCATGTCAGCCACTGTTGGCTCCCAGTCCGACAGCTTCTGCACCCTGTCATCGCTCACGCCGAGGACCATGTACTGGACACCGATGCGGACCAGTACCACCCGGGAGCTTCGACCCAGCGGCACCGCCTCTATGACTTCCAGGTGACGACCGCCCACAGACGAGTGCATGTACCGACGTAACAGCCGCATGGTCACATACATCAATCCCAGAACTGCTGCACTGGCTGCCGCCAGCTGGAATACCAGATCCACAACCACACCTCCCCGGCCTGCGAAGGACCTCCCCGTTCATCGCAGATTTTTCAATCGGTTCTCCAGACTGATGACTTCAGTTATCCGCACTGCAAAGTTTTCATCCACCACCACTACTTCGCCCCGGGCCATCAGCTTACCGTTGACCAGCAGATCCACTGGATCTCCCGCCTGCTTGTCCAGCTCGAGAACTGACCCCGTACCTAGGGCAAGAATGTCCCGCACCTGTGCACTGGTCCGTCCCAATTCCACGCTGACCTGAAGCGGTACATCTAGCAGCATATCTATGCGGCGATCGCGCTGGCCTCCGGTCGCTCGCTCCTGCGTCCTGAACTGGGGCAGCTCGGCTTTCTGCACATGCTTTTTCTGCCGGGGCTCCGTCGGTTCAGTCTGCGACACCTCATCCACCTGCTTTTGCTGTGGCGCCCCGCACTCGATGGACGCATCTTCTGCTGGCGCTGTGCTTTCCGTCTCATCGCCCGGTAACAGTGACAGTAAGTCCTCGGGGAGCAGCAGGTTGATCGAGCAGTCCGCATCATCTACCGCCGCAAACTTGAGGCTCAGCCGGAACCACTGGTCCAGCCGCCCGATGACCTCTGCCGGGTCCCCCTCACCCGGGGAAAGGGGGCGGATATCCACCAGCTGCCCGTTTTCCTCCGCTGACATCGATGCCACAGTGGAGGTGAACGCATCGGCAAAATACTCGATGAGTTCCTGTGCGTTCACGTCTTCCTCTTCACCCGCGACACTGTCCCATACCTCGTGCGACTCAGAATCGACGTAGTACACCGCGCGGGCCTCTGCCCCCCCTGTGATCTCAATCTCTCCCCAGAGCTCAATGCTGGTTTCGAGCACCTCTTCTGCAGAGATAGTGTCTGTCCCCCAGCTGTCCAACTCCGCGGGGAAACCCTCGCTCTCCGCCCGTGAGGCGACCACCTCGATCACTCTGTCGGGCACCTGGGCCTCTTCTTCCTCCTGCCCCAGCCCCTCAAGGAGTGCATCTATCTCCTTTTGACTCAGAATGTCCTTGGACATCGTTTACTCCTCCCCGTCTTTTGAAGTGATGCGCACGGCATAACGCTGACCGGCTCGACCCGGATGACCCGAGAGGACCGTGCGATCACCCGCGTAGACGTTGATCGGTTCATCAATCCGCCGGTTCAGCGGCACCGCGTCGCCCTCCTGCACATGCAGCAGGTCACCTATTGTGAGGCTGACCCGGCCCAATTCAGCCGTGAGATCGATTGGGACGTCCTGGACGTGACGTTCCATACTGTCACGTTCCTCACAGTCTTCAATCTCACTGCTCCCCCGCCGGTCGGCACGACCCATCCAATGCTGCACTGACAGGTCAGGCAGCACCGGTTCCAGGAGTATATGCGGCCAGGCGACATTGATCCGGTCCTGGTGCTCTCCCATCTCAACAAGGAATCCCGCGATCAACATCATCTCATTGGGTGGCGCAAACTGGGTGAAGAAGGGGCTGGTCTCAATGGATTCCAATTCAGCGTCCAGCTCCCGGACGCTCTTCCACGCCTCCTGCACGCTGAGGAGTATGCGATCGAAGGCCGTCTGCAGCACAGTCGTCTCGATATCTGTCAGCTCGCGATCCATGACTCCTGCATCCTGTGAATTTCCCAGGAGTCGCTCCAGGAGGGGATGGGCGATGCTTCTGCACAATTCAATGCCCACTCTACCCTCCAGCGGCTCGAACCGCGCCAGCCCCAGGATTACAGGGCTCTGCAGCTGTTCGACAAACTCATCATAGGTCACCTGATCAAGCGCAATCAGGGAGACCCTCACCGCTGACCGAACGTGAGCAGACAAATTCGAGGCCAGAAGCCGCGCCATGTTATCGTGCAGAATGCGCAGCGCACCGAGATTTTCCCGCGAGAACTTGTCCGGACGGTGAAAATCATAGCGGCGAATGCGTCTCTTGCCCGTCAGTGTACGATAGCTGTCCGACATGTCTCTCCCCTTCTCCCTCCGAAGTTACTGCACCATCATCTCGGTGAAGTAAACATCGACAATTTCGCCTTCTGCGAGAATGCCGTTCACACGCTCCACAATTCGTCTTCTCAGCTCATGCATCCCACTGTCGCCCTTCAATTCCTCTGGATGGGTCCCGCGCAGGATTCCCAGGATCTCATCCCGCACGTACACTCCATGATCCGTAACTCGCTCCAGGGATTCGGAGTCCCGGCATCTCAGCTCCATATCCACCCGGACAATTGACCGCTCCCCGCCGTCTCGGGGTAACAGGTCTGTCACTATCGGCTCGAGATCGTAAAGCTGCTCCCCTTCTTCCTCCGGCTCATCTGCTGCGAGATCATTTTTTGCCGAATCCTCATCGCCATCGAACCAGCGCCAGCCGAAGAATCCCGCGGTTACAAGGATTGCGATCCCGATGATCACGAAAATGATCCTGCGCATCACCCGCTCCCCCCCGAAGAATCCCCGGGAGAGTCATCGAGTAAGTCCTTCGGCTCATACTCGTGCGCCCCCAGGCGCAGCAACACCATGTCCACCCGACGGTTCTGCGCCCGCCCTTCTTCAGTCTCATTTGTGGCCACCGGACGGTACTCGCCGTATCCCGCGGCGGTCAACCGGTCCGGGTCCACCACCTCTCCCTCGAGGAGGTACTGCAGGACATTGGTCGCGCGAGCCGTCGACAGCTCCCAGTTGCTGGGGAAGCGCGGGGTGTTGATGGGAACGTTGTCCGTGTGTCCCTCGATGCGGATATGATTGGGAACATCAGCCATAATCGGTGCCACCTCGTCCAGAACCGCGAGAGCATCGGGACGTAGTTCGGCCTCGCCCGAATCAAAGAGTACCTGATCGGTGAAGTGGATGATCAGGCCCCTTTCTGTCAGGTCAAAGCTTATGCCGTCATCCAGTCCGGCCTCACGCAGAGCGTATTCCAGGTCACCCTGAACGCTCATCAGCTGCTCCAGCTCGAGGGACTCCATATACATGTCCTCCATGAGTCCCGCATCATCCACCATGGGCTCTTCCGATACGGTACGACCGCCTTCCAGCAAGCCCAGGGCCTCCTGCAGGGACAGCATCGTCTTCTGAAAACGCTCCATATCCAGTGTCGAGAAAGAAAAGAGCAGCACGAAAAAGGCGAGCAGAAGCGTCACCATGTCCGAGTATGTAACAAGCCAAGATTGTGCTTCACCGCCATCAGCGGCGCTTTTGCCCGGTCTAGTCATTGGACGCCACGTCGCTCCTCTCTTCCATGACGGGCTCGCCTGCCCGCGCCTCATTCTCGCCCTCTTCCTCCTGATCCCGCACGGGCTCCTGTATGTACGTGTCGAGCTTGCTGGCGATCAGCCGCGGGTTGCTCCCCTCCTGTATTGCCAGAACTCCCTCGATGATCATCTGCCGGACCTGCTGCTCCTCATCGGTGTGCTCGTTCAGCTTCCGGGCCATGGGGGTAAACACCAGGTTTGCCATCAGTGAACCATAGAACGTGGTGATCAAGGCCACGGCCATACCCGTTCCTATGGTGTCGGGGTCTTCCAGATCCTGCAGCATGTGAATGAGGCCGATCAGGGTCCCGATCATTCCGAACGCGGGCGATGCCGCCCCGGCGGAGGCAAAGAGTGCCCCACCTCTCTCCTCCTGCCGGATAACCTGCTCCATCCCCCTGTTCATGACCTCTTTCAGATCCTCGGGAGGTGTGGCATCAACGAGCATCTGCACGGCCTGCTGCAGAAACGGCTCGTCTATATCGGGCAGGTCATCCTCAAGGGCCAGGAGTCCCTCGCGGCGCGCTCTTCCCGCCAAATGCAGCAGCTGGTTGCGAACCTCCATGCGGCGTCCGCTCATTCTTGCAAACACCCGCGCCACAAGCCGCGGCCCTCTGCGCAGGTTCTGCCACCCGTGCGATACCGCCACGGCGGCAACCGTACCGCCCAGGACTATTAATAGGGCGGCAGGGTCCCAGAATGTTGTGACTGCACCGCGGGTGGAAATTGCCCAGAACAGGAGGATTATGCCCGCAAACAAGCCCAGAATTGCCGAGAATTCCACGATTACACCTCTATCCCTCGCACATGCTTCCCGGAAGATTGACTCTGCGTCTATACTGGATTACCCTGCACACAACGTCCTCGATTGGCTCTGATACCATCAGTTTCTTCCCCGTCTGAAGAGTGATGAGTGTGTCGGGAGTCGCCTCGACTGCCTCTATGAGCTCAGCGTTGAGGTACATTGATTCACCATTGAGGCGTGTGATTCGTATCATCTGCTCCTTACCTCCTGCCGGCGACTCCCGGTTCTGTTACTTGGGTCGATATCAACGCTTGAGATTCGTAAGCTCCTGCAGCATCTCGTCGGAAGTGGTGATTATACGCGAGTTGGCCTGAAAGCCCCGCTGCGTTATCACCATCTCCGTAAACTGTTCCGACAGATCGACATTTGACATCTCCAGTGCTCCCGCAGCCACCGTACCCCGTGGACCGGTGTCCGGTGGACCTAGCTGCCGCAGTCCGGAGTTATTTGATTCACGGTACATGCTGGACCCCTCGTTGGTCAGCCCGCCGGGATTGGAGAAAGCCGCCATCCCGACCTGGCCCAGAGTCTGCGTCCGTCCATTGCTGTATACGCCGGTGATCTGTCCCCCGGCGTCTATGGTGAAATTCTCCAGTGTTCCAGCGGGAAACCCGTCCCGTTCCACGGCGGAAACCGTGGTCGAACCGGAGAACTGGGTGATCCCGGACAGGTCGAGTTCCAGTTCAATGGCGCCTGCGCCGTCTATGCCGTCGATTGTAATCTCTCTGTCCGCATCATCTTCATGATCGGCATCTATAGTACCGTCCTCGTTGAACCGAAGATCGTCCAGACTGCCTGATACATCCAGATCTCCTGCACTGACCTCGACGTCCCACTCGTTCGTCCCGTCAGGGATGAACTCAACCTCGACGGTGTGCTGGTTCCCCTGCGAATCGAACACCTCGACCGGGGTCATCCAGGATTCATCTGCACCCGCCTGCAGGTTGTTCTCGAAGACCACCCGGCCGGTGGCCTCTGCACTCAGGCTCTCGCCCAGCGATATGCGGATGTCTTCCAGGTTTCCAGAATCGGAACGGGGCAGCTCGCCATCGCTGTCGGCTCGCCATCCCTGCACCCGCTGGCCACCTGCGGTGACCAGGTACCCATCGGCGTCCGGTTTAAAGGCCCCGGCCCGGGTGTACAGTGTCTGTTCGCCATCCCGGAGTACGAAAAAGCCGGCCCCTTCAATAGCCATATCGGTATCCGCACCGGTTGTTTGCAGGTTTCCCTGCGATTGAACTGTATCTATCGAGGACAGAACGCTGCCCAGGCCCACCTGAATGGGGTTGCTTCCCCCCAGATCCTCATCGGGTGCTGCGGCGCCTTCCAGCGTCTGGTTGAACATCTCGGCAAACGTTGTCCGTGATGCCTTGTAACCCGCTGTGTTCACATTTGAAATGTTGTTGCCCAACACGTCCATCTTGGTCTGGTGATTCTGCAGGCCCGCGACGCCCGCAAACAGTGATCGCATCATCTCAGAATTACCCCTTTCCAGAATCGCCCGGGGTGGATCGCGTCTGGCGTTCGGCGATCCGGACTTCCTCCTGGAGGTCCAGTCCTAATCGGCTATTACGGCGGAGTCTATATCGGTGAATACTCCCCCGCCGCGCCTCTCCCCGGAAACTACGGTTACCAGAGTGCGCTGCCTGACGTTGACCACCATGGCCAGGTCGTCCAATAATACGAGTGATGTCTTTCCTCCTCGATCCTCCACTTCATCCAGGGCTCGTCCCAGCCGATCGCTCTGCGCAGAATCTATGTGGATTCCGTCCCTGTGCATGCGTGCTGCCGCGTGCCGGCTGACAAGGATCTCCTCCTTCAACTTGGAATCGAAGACCTCATCGAAGGAGCGGTCGGAAGCGGGGGGCTGTCCCACCCGTCCCGGAGTTCCGGTTCGGGGAACCGGATTCACCCTGGAACCTGCGATCTTACTCGGATCCACCATCGATCTCACCCTCCGAGGCCTCGAGCAGCTGCACGCTCGACACTTCATTCATGGATATCGAGTCGCCGGTATCTGTAGTGATGACAAGCTCATCGTTCTGCCAGCGAATGGACTCCACCGTACCCTCTATGTGTTCGCCGGCCGCACTTGTGAGCGAGACCTTCTGCCCGAGCATGCCCGCGCCCAGTGAGGTGATCTGGTGGCGCACCAACGTCTGCATCTGGGTCAGTGTCGAAAACTGGGCCATCTGCGTGATAAAGTCCCGGTCATCCATCGGGTTCATCGGATCCTGATACTGCAGCTGTGCTACCAGTATCTTCAGAAATGCATCCTGCCCCAGCTCCGTGTCGATTCCCGATACAGTGTTTCCATGCTGGGAGGCGTCCACTGCATTGGTGCCTTCTGTGTTGATCTGCAATGCTATCCCTCACTTTCCTCAGATCAGCACGTCGAGAGTCTCCATACCGGTCTCCCGATGTGCCGGCGGGCGATCTTCGTCCTCCTCTTGCGTCACACCGACAGCGTCCGAGTCGTCCCATTCGCCCAACCACTGCCGCGGTCTGCCCAGGTCACCGCCGCCCGAACCGAAGTTCAGGTCCACGTTGTCGTAGCCGATGTCATGCAGATTGGTGCGCAGTTCCTCCATGTTGTCCGACAGATCGCGCAGCAGCTGGGGGTTTTGAACCTGCAGCCGACCGCTGAGGTTCTCCGCATCCATGCGCAGCCTGATGGTAACGGAACCGCCGTCTGCGTCGCGCAGCTGCACCCGAACCGTCGCCTCCCGCGTGTCCGTACTGGTCTCTGGCGTTCTGAGAGAATTCACGGGGTCACTATCGACGCGCAGAACGCGAGGATTCGGCGTTTCACCCGGAGCCCGGACTGCTTCCCCGGTATGCCGGACTGCCTCCCCCGTCTCTGACTTTTCATCCAGGTTGCGATCCAATCGGAACCGGGGGATTCGCCCGTCCGTCGAGGAGGACTCCTGCGCCTCCTGTCGTTCCGCGATTACCTGCACCAGCCGAGCGGGCTCCGTTCCTTCCTGTGGCTCGCCCTGGTGCAGAACCCGCCCAGCGGAGGCAAGTTCACTGCGCGCGAAGGGTCCGAATGACCACCGCTGCTTTTGCCCCGCAGCTCGTTCGAACGCGGAGGGATCTTCCTCACCTGGGTTGATCTCTGCTCGGGCTTGCACCGGTTCATTCGAGCGAAGGTAGATCCTGGCAGTTTCTACATCACCTGCACTCTCTCCGGTAGCGGCCTTGGAATCAACTCCGTCGCTCATTGATTCCGTCACCGCAACCCCAGCTGGGAGATCTGCACCGTGGTGCATCTGCCCGACAAACCCCTCCGGCGCGAGTTCATTGTCCATCGCCGATCCAGTAGCCAGTCTGCCGGCATGATCAGCACTGTCGTCATCGTGCCCAGACGCAACTCCGTCTTCATTTACAGGCTCTGCCGCATTGTCGTCGCCTTTGACCGACACAGAGCGCAGTGCAACCGGCAGCTGCTGCCCGGAAAGCAGCAGAACAGCAGGTGCTGCCTCAGCAGATAACTCCTCTGCGCCCGTCCGGCTGTCGCCTGCGGGCACAAACCCCGGTGCATCACCGGCAGCTGCTGCAAGGGCCGCGGCAACATCATGCCCGTCCGCGTCCTCTTCGAGCTCAAGGTCTAAAAACATGGCTAGCACCTTCTGCCATTCGCCGGCGGCCTCCTCATCTTGTGAGAATTTGCCAACGGAGTCGGTATCCGGAAGCGCAGCCAATGCGGCCAACGTCATACCTGCATCATTCACAACGGTCCCTCACCTCCTTTCCGTACGTGCTGTACCACAGCAATCTCATCAATCATCTTCTGTTCGCGCTTCAGTCTCTCCGTCCGCAGCTTCCGTTCCTCCCGCTCCTTCAGCTTCTGCAACGTCTCCTTCCGCTGGCGGGCCCGGTTCAGCCGCCTCCTGCACCGGTCGACCTGCCTCTCCTTTCTGGTCAGATCCTTCTCGCGGCTGTTTCTGTCCAGCTCCAGCTTGACACGATGTGACCACTGCCGGTGCAGCACATCAGCCCGACAGCCCTGGTATCCACTCCGAACCATGGCAAGGACAGACCGGTTCACATCCCTGCGCGCACCCTCCAGCGCCTCCCGGCTCTCGTCCCGCTGGCGATGTGCCCTGCGGGTTTTCATCTCTTCCATCTCGCAGAGCTTGCTCCTCAGGCGGTAGATTCTTTCCAGGCGAAATTTTCGCTTCGTCATCTATTCCTCTCCCCCGAACATGCGCGTAAGCTCCGATTCGGTGTCTGAGAGCGGCCAGTGCTCTTCTGTGTCCTGTCGCAGGAAGCTCAGCATATTCTCCCTGCTGGCCAATGCCCTATCCACAGTCGGATCCGATCCGTGCTCATACGCCCCAATGTTGATCAGATCCCGCGCATCATCGTATGCCGCCATCAGTTGTTTGAACTGCAGGGCCGCTTCTCTGTGGGCCTCGCCCGCGACATCCTCCATGAGCCTGCTGACGCTGCTGAGTACGTCGATCGCCGGGTAATGCCCCTCGTCAGCCAGAGAGCGGGACAACACGATATGCCCATCCAGAATTCCCCGTACTGTGTCAGCCACCGGCTCGTCCATGTCGTCACCTTCCACCAGAACTGTGTAAAATGCCGTCATGGTTCCCCGGTCAGAATTCCCCGAACGCTCCAGCAGCCGGGGCAGCAGCGAGAAGACTGATGGCGGGTAGCCTCTGGTTGTGGGCGGTTCTCCGGCGGCCAGTCCCACCTCCCGCTGGGCCATAGCGAAACGAGTAAGTGAATCCATCATCAGGAGCACGTTCTGCCCGCGGTCGCGGAAGTATTCCGCCACCGCGGTGGCGACGAAGGCAGCCTTGATACGCACCAGTGGGGGCTGGTCCGATGTTGCCACGACCACCACCGATTTCTCCCTGCCCTCGCTGCCCAGATCATCCTCTATGAAATCACGCACTTCCCGGCCACGCTCACCCACCAGCCCTATGACGTTGACATCTGCCTCGCTGCCGCGGGCAATCATGCCGAGCAGGGTGCTCTTACCGATGCCGCTGCCGGAGAATATTCCCACCCTCTGCCCACGACCGCAGGTGAGCAATCCATCAATGGCCCGGATCCCCACTTCCAGGGGCTCAGCCACCCGCCTCCGGTGCAGAGGGGAAGGTGGCTCACCGTAGATGGTCCGCGACTCCGTCAGGTCGCCAATCCCGTCGCCGTCGATCACCCGTCCCAGACCATCCAGGACCCTGCCGCGCAGGGCCTCCCCCACCGGCACCTCGAAGGTTCGGGAGGTGACCTGCAGACGAGTCCGGGCCTTCAGCCCGTGCACATCCGCCAACGGCATGAGCAGCAGGGAGTTCTCATTGAAGCCCACGACCTCGGCCAGCACCTCATCGTCAGCATCATCATCGGACAACAGGCGGCACAGCTGTCCCACCCGTACGGCAGGGCCGCGCCCCTCAAGCGTCAACCCAACCACGCGCTGCACGTATCCATAGCGCGGCCAGGGATTCCAATTATCAACTGCCCTCTCGAGTGCAGCCATCTGCCGTTCAGGCATCATCTGCCTCTCCCATCAGCGTCCTCTCAAGATGCCGGCGCAGCGAGGCTGCGATATCCGACACCGTACCCTCAAAAACGCCCTCGTCCCCACGAATGCGAAACTCACCGGGAGCCAGCGCCGCGTCAGTCGTGATGAGCAGCTCGGTCCTGGGCGGGATTTCGTGCTCAAGGTCCGGACGTCTGTCCAGAATTTCACTCACGTCAGAGGGCGAGAGGATAAGCGTAATATCTGAAATGTCGGAAAATCTACCCAGGCATTTCTTCACCAGCTCGGCCACCACGTCAGCATCCGCCATCTCCCGCCCCAGCACCTCTTCGCACACCTGCACAATGATGTCGATCATACGGTCTCCCAGTGATTCGACCCTGCTTTCGACCCGATCGCATGCGGCCTCCCAATCCGCCCTCAAATCATCGGACACCTGCGCAAGTTCACCGGCAGCATCCTTGCGACCGCGCTCGAGACCGGTCTCGTAACCGGCGCGCTGCGCTCGTTCCCGCAGCCGCTCGGCCTCCTTTTTGGCCTCGGCCTGAAGCGCATCTGCCCGATCCTCCGCCTGGCGAAGCAGGTCCGCGGCACGCTCCGCGTACTGGCGCCTGTCCCCTTCAGGCCCCGGGGATGAATTGCCTCCCGGAGAATCACCGGTCGGCGCCGGTTCCCGCTCCAGTGGAACCTCGCGCAGCCTCCGGGTCCCCGCCACCCTGCTCTGTTCCAGCTTGATGATGCTATGATCAGACAATCATATTCTCCTCTCGCCCGCGGCTGATGACGATCTCTCCGGATTCATCCAGCTCACGAACTTTATTGACTATGGTCTGCTGGGCCTCTTCAACATCGCTCAGCCGCACCGGACCCAGGTACTCCATGTCCTCCTGCAGGGTCTCGGCTGCCCGCTGCGAGATGTTGTCGAAGATCTTCTCTTTCACTGAATCGCCCGCGGCCTTGAGGGCCAGGGGAAGGTCGTTGTGCAGGTCCACTTCCCGCAGTACCCGTTGGAGCGATCTGTCATCGATGCCAGCAATGTCATCGAAGGTGAACAGGCGGTGGCGTACCTCCTCGGCCAGATCGTCGTCCTCCTCGTCCATATGCCCCAGGATGCTCTTCTCCGTGCCCCGGTCCACCCGGTTGAGGATCTCAACCAGCGAGCCTATCCCGCCTGTCTTGGTGTGATCTTGCGACATCAGGGAGGAAAACTTCTGTTCCAGAAGTGACTCCACGCGCTCCACAATTCCGGGGGAGGTGCGATCCATTATGGCCAACCGCCGGCACACATCGGACTGCTCCTCCTCAGACAGCGAAGAAAGTACGGTTGCCGCCTGGTCCGGCTGCAGATAAGAGAGAATGAGTGCAATGGTCTGCGGGTGTTCACCCTGCAGGAAATTTATGACCTGTTCCGGATCCATCTTGCGCACTATCTCGAAAGGGCGGGTCTGCAGCGAAGCAGTCATGCGAGTCATAAGCTCCGTCGCGCGCTGATGTCCCACCGCGTCCTCCAACACCTCGCGGGCATATGCAGTACCGCCCTGCGACACGTATTTCTGCGCCGTGGCAATGCTGGTAAACTCCTCCAGAACTGAGTCGCGAATCTCCGAGGGAACATGATCCAGTGAGGCTATCTTGTAGGTAACCGCCTCCAGTTCATCCTCACCAAAATGCTGCAGCACCTTCGCCGCAGTCTTGCGACCCAGTGATATCAGAAGAACAGCCGCCTTGGTAACTCCATCGAGCGAGTCTGGGTCCTTGCCCTGCAGCATGCTGGTGACTGCATCTGTTGTAGCGGACATCGGATCTCTTCACCCCCCTAGCCCGTATCACCGGTTCCCAGATCTGGATCTTCCGCCAACCAGGTGCGCAGTAGATCGGCAACCTTGGCCGGGTTTTCGTCTGCCATCTCGGATGCCGTACCTCGCAGGCCGTTTCCTCGCTCGCCTATAGACTCCAGCAGGGCGCGGCGGCGTTCTGCGACTTCGCGCTCTTCTTCCGACCGGCCCAGCGCACCATCGCCCGTCTTTTCATCTGCAAAGATGACTTCTTCATCCCCGGAACCGCGGCGCCGCAGAACAATCGCAATCACGACAAATACGGCCGCGACGGCCGCCGCCGCATAGTGCAGAAGTCGCGGATGAAACAGCGGCTCCTCCTCGGGAACCGGCACGCCGGGATCGAGATGCTCTTGCATCTGATCGGCCAGCGTGGTATCGAACGGCTGTCCGCTGATGACCACACTGTCCTGACGCTCCGGGTCGGAACCTATTGCTGCCGCGACTACGTCTTCCAGCATCTCGCTCTCTGCCGGGGTAAGAGTGTCATTTACGACCACCGCAACTGAAAGGCCCTCCAATGCACCGGGGGCAACCGTCCACTGCTCGGTAGTGCGGTTGGCCACAACGCTCTGGGTCTCCTCAATCCGCTCGTACTCACTGTCGCCACCGCCGACGTACCCGTAATAGCTGGGTACGTTACTGTCGGTTCCGGCCCCGGCCTCCGGCTCAGCACCCGTACCGGAGAAGGTCTCCTCCACCCGGTGCGACTCAAGCACCAGCCCGTCCTCTCCCACCGGCTCAAACATCTCCTGCTGAACTTCCCGCTCATCGAAATTCAACACTGCAGAAACCTCCAGAGCGACATTGCCCGGGCCGAGAACCTGCTCCAGCATTGACTCCAGACGGCCCTTCAGTGTTCGCTCGAACTGCAGCTGCATGTCCATGCTGTCCCGGGCTATGCCGGTGAGGGTCTCCTCGTCGTGAATCCGGTCGGAGAGTATGACCCCGGCCGCATTGACCACCGTCACCTTTTCCGGCTCCAACCCCTCAACACTCGAGGCCACCAGGTGCATAACACCGCGGACTGAATCGGTGGTCATCTCTCGCAGTGGATCCAGCTCCAGGTAGACTGCGGCGGTGGCCGGCGAACTCTCGGATATGAACACGCTCTCCTGCGGCAGCACCACGTGTACCCTGGCCCGATTCACCTCTTCAATACCCTCGATGGTTCGCTCCAGTTCACCCTGGATGGCGCGTATGTAGTTCACGTGGCGCTCGAAATCCGTCGTTCCCCACGGCATCGAATCCATAACTTCAAAGCCAACCGCACCCCGGTCGGGAACTCCCTGCGAGGCCAGATCCAGCCGCACCGAGTGCACCCGGTTGGCCGGCACCTCTATCACATCGCCGCCAGAACTGACCCGGTGGCGGATTCCGTGTTCCTGTAGATAGCTGCGTATACTCGCGGCATCTTCGGTGGTCAGATCAGTGTACAGGGGAGCCATGTCACCGTCTGCTTCAGAATCCAATGCCCACCACACCGCGAAAGAAATGAGCAGGCACGCAACCAGCCCGATCGACAGACCCCTGGCCCAGCTGGGAGCATCTGACCACCATTTTCCGATTTTGCTCTGGTATTCGCTCACATCTCAGCCCTCCACTATATCTGCATACGCATGATCTGGTCGTACGACTCCAGGGCCTGCTGCCGCACCTTCAGGGTGGCACCCATGGCCAGCTGCGCCTTCTCAGCTGCCATAACCGCACCGACGATATCGTCACTGTTCCCTGTTGCCAGGTCCTCGGTGGCGGCATCGGCGGCCCGTTCCAGGTCATTGACACCCGACATGGCCTCCATGAGCGCCTCTCCGAACGAACGTTCTTTCGTCCTGTCGGTCCCGGAGACATCGGTGGATGCCCGGTTGGTCCCCTGTACAGCTGAGTTGAATTTGTCCTGCAGCTCCCCGGGCTGTGGGCCGATTATCCTGTCAATCATATTCCTCTTCCCTCCTCAACCCAGCATCCGCTCAACCGCCCAGTCGGAGTGTGGACTGCACCATGTTCTTGGTCACGGAGAAAGCGGTCGTATTAGCCTGATATGTACGGTTGGCCATGAGCAGATCGGTCATTTCGCTCACCAGATCCACATTTGGGTATGCTACATATCCGTCCTCATCCGCATCCGGGTGATCTGGGTCATACCGCATATCAGGCGGTGACGGGTCGCGGGCGACCCGTTGGGCACGTACGCCGTCGCCCCCGATGCCATTGCTCGATACCGGCATGCGGTTCATCTGCGCGCGCAGCATGTGGGCAAAACCGTGCTCACCATCTGTGAGCACCACAGTGCGCCGCTGGTATGGCCCTCCCTCTGCCGTGTTCGTGGTCTCGACGTTGGCCATGTTGTTGGCAATGACATCGAGACGCAATCTTCCTGTTGTCAGCGCGGATCCCGATATATCAAAAGCATTGAGCATGTACTATCCCCCTATGAGTCCCGAATTACTGAATTCAGCAGGTTCAGCTTCCGGCCCACCTGTGACATGACTGACTGGTAACGGGCAGAATTTTTCGTCATAAGCACCATTTCGCCATCGAGATCTACCGTGTTGGCGTCCGTGCGCAAAGGCGCACTAACACGACTTACATATTCAGCGGGCGAACCTGCCCGCCCATTCTGCAGGGCGTCACGCATATACTGGTCAAAGTCAAGTCTCTGGGCCTGGTAGCCGGGGGTATCCACATTGGCCAGGTTGTCGGCAATAGTGCTCTGCTTGGCCCACAGTCCCTGCAGGCTCCCTGTAGCCACGTTCAATGTTTTGTCTACATGAAAAGGCACCCGACTGCACCTCCTCAAAGCGCCGGAGGCCCGGACGAGGGAAAGTGCCACAGGCTGTAAACTGCGGAAAGGGAATAAAGAAGAAGCGAGCCCTTCGGCAGCCCGGCCGTCATAGCCACATTCTGTGACCTTAGACCCTCGGCTTTGCGCCTCCAGCTTTCACTGGATTTGCCCTTTCGGAACTCTCACCGAAAGAGATATCTACTTGTGATCAGGAGTGAACCGGCCAAGGCATGGTTTTCCAGTCCACTTCCTCTATGTTTTTCTATACGCCACTCTCCGCCGCATTCCTTCTTCCAATTCAAAATTTCTCGAAACAATTGAAAAAATTGTTTTTATCCCACCCTAGCTGTCTGGTCTGCACTGATTTTGCCCCGCTGGTATACATTGCCGCTTCCCGGCGCTTCGGGTTCTGGAGGCCACAAGAAAGACTGCTTCGCACAGGCACACGAGACTGATCGGCCGCCATATCTGGTAGGTTAGTCTT
>Ga0207421_10001536_pt1 | contig 29512 bp, 29 predicted proteins | sample SodLakKL_010_SED_4_FD_187542 | JGI IMG/M metagenome (GOLD analysis project Ga0207421, IMG submission 187542) | Alkaline sediment microbial communities from Lake Tanatar, Kulunda Steppe, Russia - 8KL_010_SED (SPAdes) (version 2) | ecosystem: Environmental > Aquatic > Non-marine Saline and...
GCTCCACTTTTTGTGGGGATGTAGCTCAGTTGGGAGAGCGCGTGAATGGCATTCACGAGGTCAGGGGTTCGATTCCCCTCATCTCCACCATGAATTTAAACCCCTGAGAACAAGGTTCTCAGGGGTTTTTTGTTTTTGGGCAAAAAAATAATTGTTCTGAAAGTGGGCCCATGGTGTACTCGCTTTTTACTTGTGTTATTGTTTTACACTTAATCGGTTTAGGTTTAATTGTTCTTATTTGCAGGAGGCTAGCAGAAAGATGCAGAAAATTTAATAAATATGATCCTAAATGAATTTGTGGGGAGAAAATATTAATAACAGATGAACTCGCAAGCAGAAAGAAGGGTATGTATGTCGGGAAAAAATAATGAAAAACTCAGTAATAAGCTGTGGAGTGCAGCAGACCAGTTTTGGGAAAATTCCAAAATGAACTCAATTAACTTTTCATTACCTGTTTTAGGTCTGATTTTCTTGAACTGTGCAGACCCCAAGTTTCCAGTTATGGACTTTAAAAAAACAAGCAAAAATTCCAGATAGAAACTAATCGAGGCTTTTCTTGATTAGAATTGATAGTCAATATAAATAAGCTTTCTCCCGAGAAATACTGGAGAAACACTGGGGGGGACTCCAGTGAATATTGATAGCCAGTGGATTATTTTGATAGTTGTCAAACCCATTCCACGCTCTGCAATGTTGTCCAGGAGAGGGGAGTGTTCATAGGCAAGATGCACGGCTACATGAGGATGCACTGGACTAAAAAGGACCTGGAATGGACGGTTTATCCCCGGCAGGTTATGGAGATAGCAACCGGCCTGAATAATAAGTGCTCCCTGGACGGGCGCGATCCTGACGGATATGCCGGTATCGTCTGAAGCGTGGGAGGATTCCAGGGGCTGGCCTGAAGAGCCCGTTTAGGGCAAAATCCGCTATATGAGTTACAGCAACAAGTCTAAGTTTAATGTTAAGAGATAGATCGAAAAGGTGTCCTCATATACTGGGCAAGAGTAGCAATTTAAAAGTTGATTTTAGTGTTATTCAGGAGGTGGAACTTGTGCAAGCGGAAATAAAAATAGGAGTTAGCTCCTGCTTATTAGGGAATCCTGTCCGTTATGACGGGGGCCATAAGCATGACCGTTACATAACGGATACCCTGGGCAAATATTTTAAGTTTGTGCCCGTGTGTCCCGAAGTAGAATGCGGTTTGCCGGTACCCCGTGAAGCAATGCGCCTGGTAGGTGATATCGAAAACCCCCGCCTTTTGACATCGCGTTCAGGCCAGGATTATACTGAGCAAATGCAGCAGTTTAGTGCCAGGAAGGTGGAGGAATTAGAAAAAATGAACCTGTGTGGGTTTATCTTTAAAAAGGATTCACCCAGCTCCGGCCTTTTTCGTGTTAAGGTTTACCCACCTTCCGGTCAATCTTCCCTTAAAGTAGGCAGGGGTTTTTTTGCTGCAGCGATGGCAGAGCGATTTCCCCAACTACCCATGGAAGAGGAGGGACGCCTGCACGATCCTCTAATACGGGAAAACTTTTTAGAGCATGTCTTTAGCTACAGGCGCTGGAGAGATTTTCTGGAGGACCGGCCGGATTACAAAAAGCTTATCGCCTTTCACACTCGGCAAAAACTTCTTCTCATGGCCCACAGCCCGCCGCACTATGCCATCCTCGGGAAGCTGGTTGCCTCCGGCAAAAAACAGCCCAAAAAGCAGTTGCTGGAAGATTATGAAATTAAATACATGGATGCTCTCTCCAACTTTTCCTCCATAAAAAAACACACCAACGTCATGCAGCATATTATGGGTTACTTTAAAGACCGGATTACCCCGGATGAAAAACAAGAGCTTTTGGAATTAATCTGGAATTATAGGGAGGGGTTGGTACCCCTAACGGTTCCTTTAACCCTAATAAACCATTATGTACGCAAGTATGATACTGCATACCTGAAAAAACAGGTTTATCTCTCTCCCCACCCCGCGGAACTTATGCTGAGGAATCACGTCTGATACCTGTAAAAAGCCGGAGGGGAAGGGCTATATTTTCCGGAAAGTTTTCTAAAAAGCTTTTCTACCAACGTCTTATACTCTTGTAAATGGACAGGAATCTCAGGGTTCTTGTGAGCATTTGTCTTCTGCTGCCCAGGTTTTCACCCTGTCTTGTGCATCTGATATAACTGCATGCCGGAGATTAACGGTAATAATGGAAATGTTTTCTCCCTTAATAAAGGCTCCCTTATTCCGGTGATGTTCGTAATGGTTCTCCCTGTAGTAGCTGTCGTTAGCGGTGGGAACTATCGATGCCGTGCCGAAAAGAGTGCAGCTGATGGGTGGCTCACCGGCTTTTCCTGTGTTGTAAAAAAGTAACGCTACTTCTTTGTTTTCCTCGATGTGCTTAACTTTGCTGGAATCAGTCCTGCTGCTCATAATAATCAGATTTTCTTGGGATAAATAGGTAAAAACCATCAGGAAAGCATGGGGACGATTAGCGTAACTGGTTGCTAAAGTACAAAGCTTTTCCCCGTTAAGCAGTCTAAGCATTTCTGCAGGTAATTTCATATCGTCCACCTCCTTTATATTTAAATTGTTTGCTTTCGAAGCAAATTTCATCTCCTTCCACACCTCTTATTTTCTCTTTATTCCTCTCCTGACCTCTTTTTTCTCTCCTTTTATTATATTGTAAATATTGGGGGAATAAAAAGAATTAGGGTTATGTGCAGCTAGTTTTGCAAATAGCAAAACCATTTTGACGGTTGCCAGGGATTATCAGTAATGTCTTAAAAAATATTTATATGGAATTTCCACCTCTTGGGAGGGGCAGGGTGGTTATAATCTATGAAGCGGGCTAAAAAAATTAGCCCCTGGAGGGCTAAAATGCTGGAGTTCAATTAGCTTGGCTAGCTGCTAAACCTGTACATTCGGAATATATTGCCTATTTAATGATTGGTTCAATTTTTTCCTTTGGTTTTGGAGTTCTTAAAAACTCACAACATTAGTAACTCTCAATTTAATACAACCTTTTCTTAGGGATCGCTAAAAAGTTCCCGGGATTTCTGCATTTGTTAAAACTTTGCAATCCTTAGTTGCCTTAGTTTAGAAAAATCTTTACTCACTGTCCTGAAAATATAACAAACATATTCAATACCAACTCGACAAAACTATTAATGTGGTTATTTCCATTTTTCCGGTGGAATCGTAGGTGGCATGATTGTCTATTTTGCAAACAACACCACTTCCAACTTATTTGCAGCTCCTTGTTGCATATCGGGCAGAATATGTGAATAGGTATCAGTAGTTAGGTTAATACTGGAGCGACCCAGTCTTTCGCTTACAACCTTTAGCCCCATGATCGAATTGGTATTCCGAAGCTCTGCTATGCTCTGTTTTCCTCCCCGGTTCCGCGGTGACCCTTTAGCGGAGTCCCAAACCCACGCCGATGGAGTGGCTGACTATTTTCGAATAAGGCAGTGGAGGCCAGAGAAGCCGGCATGCGTCGGGAGTGTTGATTTGTTTTCCAACCGATAACTCAAAGAGTTGCCGGCTGCTACGGCTCATGGTTCAAAAGCAAATTGTAAACAGGTGGTTATCAAGGCTTCTGGAAAAGACCTGTATGGGCTAGGGCAATCGAAGCTGGGGCGCTGGGAAGTATGGTAGACAGGTAAAGCGCCTGGCTGTCCCAAGGAACTGCGAGGTAGCGTAGGATGGATCAATGGGTAAGATGGCCGTAGAGCGAGAGAGGCCGAGTTATTTGGAGGAAGAAACTGCCGCAATGCAGGGATGAACTAATGGATCGCAGCGAAATGGTTTAAGTGATGAAGAAATGGTATAGTGTAATCGACAGTCCTGTTAAGAGTAATTGGTGCTTTTCATTAGCAGAGCTTATCAAGACGCATTTCAGCACGGGACGGAAATTTGAATCATGGGTGGCATTGACATGAATACAACAAGAACGGAAGTTTTTATCCTTAAAGGATTACTCATCACGTATATTCTTGCGAGGATCGGCATTGCGGGGCTGAATCAAGGCTATGCTCCTGCTGGGATGGCCCAACTGATTGACACAGTTTGGCATGCCTACGAAAACTGGATCAAGATGCTGTTGATCATTGTCGGAGTCATTCTAACCATTCGAATCATGGGACAGCAAGGAGCGAGCAAGCTTCGTCGAAGGAACCTGTATGGGTTTTCTATCGTAGCTTTAATCATTCATATCATAGGCCCCATTTTGACCACCAATAGTGAACTCTACCTTTTCACTATGCCTCTGCATTGGAACTCTCTGCCCCTGCAAGCAGCGGCCTCCGAATCTCCCTATTAAAGAATAAAATCCTTTTTCACCTCGGTATGTAAATCTCAAAAAGAATTGGTTTCCTAATAACCACTACCCCTTTTAAAATTACCGTAAGCTCCCGTAAAACTTCTCAATATGGTTAAGGAATGAATTTTCAATTTTCATTAATACCCAGGCAAAAAAGGTTTTGAGAAAGGATTCTAAAAAGGAAGATGCTGAGAAAACTGACATTAACAATTCCGGGTGAGGGTTTATAAATATTCCTTGCCCTGGTGGCAGAGTGCTGATAATTAATTAAAAAGATAAAGAAAAATTCCCCGCGGATTTATTTTACAAAGGAAGCCTCTTCAAATATTCAGGAAATTCAGGAATTCTCGGAATTTTTTTTGTATAATATCCTGATTAAGATGGTAATAATGAGAAGGCGCTTCAACCCTCATCCCCACAACTCCCTGCATTTTCAGCTGCCCTAAATGCCGGGATACGGTGGAAGGCTGGATTTCCATTTTTTCTGCTATTTCTTCAACAGTCATTTCACCATTTTTACCCAGTAAATGAAGAATTCCGTTTCTAGATTCATGGGCGAAGCTTTTAAAAAAGTAAGCGTGTTTTTCTGGCATCAAGATACCTCCTTAGAAAGATAGTAAAAAATAGTGAAAAATAATTTCCCAGTAGCCCTTTAACTTATTGACAAATTAGCATATTCTATAATATACTATATATGCACATATGAGCATTTGTCAAGATATAAATATGTGCAAATGATAAAAAGAGGAAAAGGGGGGTTAAAATTGATTGCAATTAAAAAAGGTTTGAGCAAAATCAGTTTAAAGTGGAAGATTTTCTTTGTCCTGGCTTTAGTTGGCGTAATCAGCTTTGGCTGGTATACTTCTTCAGTTAGAAGTGAGGATAGGGTTACAAAATCTTTTTCGAACATGCCGCTGGGGGTTATTCGGGCAATAAATGATCAGGGTGAAGAAGTAATTCTTTGGACAAAAGTAGCAACAACTTCTGAACAAAGAAGAGCAGGTTTTAGCGGAATTGGAGAAAATGTGGTAAGGGAAACTGCACTTCTGTTAATTTATCCTCGGGATACCACTGAAAGGCACAGTATTAGTGGGGTAAGGTTACCCCTGGAAATGGGCTTTTTCCAGGAGGACGGGACTCTCGTATCCATTTCCAGAACCACAGTGGGGGCATCAACCACTTACGGTGCTCCTGCGAGGGTAAACTACCGATATGTTTTAATGGCCCCGCAGGGTTATTTTGCAAGACATGCATTTTCAGTGGAAGGGGAAGCTAAATTGCTTCCGGACACCCTGTTACGTGCTCCATCCTGGCCCTAAGTTTTGTGTTCTTTTTGGAATAAATTAGACTTTGCTTTTAATGGATTTCTTAATAGGATAATGCTCTTATTCAGGATTTAACCCTGAATAGAGCAAAACTTTTTTAAAAAAAGTGTTTTAAGGGTATAGCCGTTTTTTAACGGATATACCCTTTCTTTATTAGTTTGGATTACCACTTGTGATTTTGCTGAAGCGGGACTAATGGTTTCAGCTATTTTTACCTTAACGTTTTTCTGGAGTGATGAGCAAACATTAGCTTTTAAGCCCTGCTTATGGAAACTATCAGGGGATTGTGTTATTCTATTTACAGCAGGAGGAAATAAACCGAAATATTTTCCCTGATTTTTTAATCAAATTCCTTATTGTTTATATTAGTCATTTAATTTATGAGCAAAAAAGAGAGAGGGTGAAGAGGATGAAAGTAACAATGATGTTAGCTGATTCAGCCCAGGCGGTAAACGGAAAACTTTATATCCTGGGGGGAGGGTGGTCAATAATCGGTCCCAAGCCGCGACCGATGGCAATTGTCATGAAAATCGAAGTCCCCTGGGACCAGGCTAACATTGAGCAACGGTTTAGATTGAGACTTATTGATCAGGATGCCCGGCCGGTTATGATCCCCACGGAAAAAGGAGAGAGACCGGTTGAAATTTCCGGGACGTTTACAACAGGCCGGTCGGCACATCTTCCTTATGGTAAACCTGTTGGGGTTCCTCTTGCAATTAACCATCCCCCGATAAAAATTGAACCTGGTGCAAGCTATGTCTGGGAATTATATATTAACGATGATACCAGGGAAGATTGGAAGCTTGATTTCTCGGTAAGTACATCTGGAAGACGCTAAGGATTTATTAGTATGAAGTCCCTCTTTTGTCTTTAAAAGCGGAGGTATGGAGTTCTTATGAAAGAGATAATCGACCGTCTCATTGAAAAAAATCGGAAATGGGTAAAATATGGGCAGGTAGCGACTTACATTCCTGAACTTTCCAAGCAGGACCCAAATCTGCTGGGCATAAGCATTTGTGATATAAAGGGAAATAAATTCAATGCAGGGGATTGGAATGCAACCTTTACCCTGCAGAGTATTGCAAAGGTACCATCCTTTATCTGCGCCCTGCAGGATAATACCCTGGAGGTTTTATCGGGAAAAATAAGTGTTGCTCCAACCGCAGATGGTTTTAATTCAATCGAAAACCTGGAAACAAAAAATGAGAAGAAACCATTAAACCCCATGATAAACTCCGGGGCGATCGCTGCAATTTCTATGGTCAGGGGAAAAACCCTTGAAGAAAAATTTCAACGAATTTTCCAGATGATTAAAAAGATGGCGGGCAATGAAAATCTAAAAGTTAACGAAGCAGTTTATAAGTCGGAAAAAGAAACAGGTGATAGGAACCGGTCTTTAGCCTACTATATGAAAAGCACGGGAATCATTGACATAAATGTGGAAGATCTGCTCGATGTTTATTTCAGACTGTGCTCAATTGCAGTAAATTGTCAGGATGTTGCAGGAGTAGCAGGTGTTTTAGCTGGAGATGGTAAATCTCCCCTGGATGGATCTGTTTTATTTGATGCTCAAACCGCAAAAATTGCCAAAGCAGTTATGGCCACCTGCGGCATGTATGACGGGTCTGGAGAATTTGCTGTGGAAGTCGGACTGCCAGGGAAAAGCGGAGTTGGTGGGGGTATAATGGCTGCCGTTCCAAAAAGAATGGGAATTGGTGTCCTGGGCCCTGCCCTGGATAGGAAAGGGAACAGTCTGGCTGGCTGGAAGCTCCTGCAGGAACTGTCTGAAGAGCTTAATTTAAGTATTTTCTGAAATTACTTATTGAGGGCTCCTCTTATTTTAAGAAACGGAAATTCAAAAATATAACCGGAGTAAAATTACCCGGTAGATAAACGGTGGTGGGATTATGCAAGCGAAAATAGATGTAAAAAAGGCAGTGGAAATTGCCATTGAGTTTGCGGAACATATTTACGGGGGAGAGAAAGAAGAATCTCCCCTTCAGGCAAAAAGGGTCGAGGAAGTAGATTTCCTGGAAGAAAAAAACAGGTGGTTAATAACCCTGGGATGGAACGATACGGCTTTTAAGGAAATTCCCAGTGCAGAGATGGCAGGAGCTAAAAGCAAAATCCCCCGAACCTTCAAAGTTTTCCACATTGACGCTGAACTGGGGGAAGTTATTAAGATGGAAACAAAAGAACATTAAAATTGGTTTTTTGGAGTGGGAAAAAATTAAAGCCAAAAAAGGCTCATTATAAAATGATATCAAATAGGTAGAAAAAGTAGAACCATGGCGAGAAACCATGGATTATTTTAGTAACAACATAAATACATATGGGGTTTCGGTAGAGAACTTATAAGAAAACTATCGTGCGGGAAATTTGTTCTCTTACTTTGATTTTTCCCATTCATTGTGACCATTTTTTAAATTGGGGTATTATAGTGGCAGTCTGGAGGAGTTTCATTTTTAGAAATTTTTCCAAAAAGGATAAAAAAAAGAAAAAAATATAGGGATACTACCCATTTGGGTAGTATTTTTCTCTTTTGGGATATGCTAACTTAACAATTAGACTATTTAGCAATTAAATAGACATTAAAAGGAGGTAAAAAATTGAGTAAGAAAAAGAGTTCTGGAAAAATTTCTCTGGTGGTTGTCCTTGGCTTTTTTTGGTATTAGTTCTGGCAGGTTGTGGAGGAGAGGTCAAGCCGACACTCTATAATGTTTCAGGAGAAATTCTGGATTCCCAGGGTAATGGAATTCCTGATGTTGACCTTTTGTTCAGTGGAGAATTTGGCACGGCCAAATCCAATGAAGAGGGGAAATGGACTGCAGTTGGTTTAACAGGAACCGTTACAGTTACACCTCAAAAAACCGGCAGGTATTTTTTTCCTGAGAACAGGGAATTAACCGTTGCCAGCAGCAGTGTCGATTTTACTGGACTGGTTTCCCAGGTTGTCAGCACGGCCCAGGAACTATCAGATGCTCTGGAAGATGAAGATATTGAAGTTGTTCTCCTGGAAGATGGAACTTTCCAGGGAGGATTTGTTGCTCAGTATTCGCAAATTATTAAAGCAATAAATGAACAAGGGGCAATTATCGATGCTGCTGGGGGTATTGGAATCGAGATAGCTGCGGACGATGTTACAGTATCGGGAATAAAAATAATTAATGCAGGCATTTATGGGATTTTTGTTGACCAGGGTGAAAACGGAGGTTACACAGATATTACCATTAACGATTGCTACATTGATGGGGCCGGCAATGGTATATATTTTGGCATTGAATGTTCGCAAGAGGATGGTTTTGGAGGTTCTGCAAAAATTGAAGGCAACGTAATCAAAAACAGCGTGGAACATGGCATCCGTATCCATACTCACGGTGATTCAAGCGGACATGTTATTGAAATCTATAATAATCAGGTGGAAAAAAGCGGAGAGATGGGGATCAGGGTATTTGCAGCCTGCGGTGGTTCAGAAATTGATCAGGTAATAGTTTCCGGGAATTCCGTTAGTGAAAATGAAGGTCCTGGGATCCGGGTTCATGCTGGGAAAGAAGCAACAATTAACAAGGTGGAAATTTTAAACAATACAGTTTTGGATAATGGAGGAGAAGGGATCCGGGTTCATTCAGGTTTTGACTGGAACGCCGATGGCGATATTTTTGGTTCGATTGGTTCGGTCCTTGTTCAGGGAAATGTTGTTGAAGATTCTGGTTGTAATGGGATCAGGGTTCACCTTCATGGAGATGATAATAATAATGGGACAGTTTCTGTTCTCAATAATACCGTGGAAAGAAGCGATTCCAGGGGTATAAGGGTTCATGTAGGGCGGTACCTTTCACTTGCAGAAGTTAAAATCCAGGGAAATTTTGTTTCAGAAAGTTTCCAGGGAGAAGGTTGTTCAGGCAGTGAGGACTGTGGAGCAGAAGGGATCCGGGTTCATGCTGGAAGAGGAACCCGAATTGAAAGCCTGGAGGTTAACAATAACACCATTGTTAATGGTCTCGGTGGTGGTCTTAGGATCCATTCTGGAGAGAAGGCTGTAATTGACTATTTCGAAGTAAAAAATAACTCTATTGAAAATAATGCGGGTAGGGGAATCAGGTTAAGTTCCTGTGCAGGTAATGATTCTCAAGGAGCGGCAGGCGATAATGCTGGAGCCGTCAATGAAGGGGTAATTGCCCAGAATTTAATTAGCAATAACAGCCATGGTTTATATATTTACACTGGAGATAATTGTAGATCATGGTCAACAGTTTATGGGGGATTAATCCAAAACATAACAATCGAATTAAACGAAATATCCTTCAACGAATACGGAATTTACCTGGAAGCTAACAACAACGGTTTGATTGATGTTGTAAACATCCAGGAGAATGAGCTTTCGGACAATGACCATGATTTATTAACCAAGGTACAGGATGGTGGCGAAATTAAAAATCTTAATCAGGATATTATTAAGTAAAAAAGTATGAGGCTAAAAGGAAAAAGAAACCTCCAACAGTATATTAGATAAATCGAAAAGCAGGGGCAGTCCTTTCCAAAGGACTGCCCCTGTCTTCACCCCTCTCCCAGATTTTTTCCAAAACGTTATTTGATTTTTTTTCAACTTTAATCCTTTTATTAACACAAAATAATCCCGGGTTTTGATTTCTAATTCCCAAAGGAAAAGGTTTTTGGTGGAAATTATCGAACTTTATTGGTATAAATTGAAAAAAATCAAAAAATAAAGAATTTTCGCCCAAAATTTGGTAGTTAGTTTGGGTGATCATTAAACTGGGGAAATGTTTCTCGGGTAGAAAATTTTCTTTCAATGGAGGTCTGGACCAATGGTCAATTTCTTTTTGATTGTTGATGCTAATGGAACAATTCAAAAGGTGAAATTCAGGAGTCCTTCCAGAAATATTTACGAAGGTCAATCCCTTTTGGAGATTTTGGATGATTATACGGCTGTTAAGGTTTTGAGCAGCCTCCAGCGTGGGCCCGTCCGGGATAATTATGATTGTTATCCCCTGTACTTGAAAGCCGAATCCTCGAAGATGGCCAGGGGTTCTCTGTATTTGATCAAGATGGAGGATTACACAATTGCCATGGGTCTTTCGGGCCGGGCCAACCGGGATCCTGTAATCAAAGAATTAATAAAAGCCTATAATGAAGATACCAAGAAAAGGATTAAAAAGGCCAATTTTATTTTGAAAAACCTCAACAGGGATTTACAGAGCAAACTGGCCCGGGATTCGCTGACCGGTTTAATTGGCAGGCATCAATTTATGGTGGGTATTCGCTCAATGATTGATAGTGATCCGGATAAATACGGAATATTTGTCTATATAGATATTGACGATTTCAAGGAAGTTAACGACACCTACGGCCATATCGGTGGGGATCAGTTTTTAATAGAATTCGCCAAAAGGCTAAAATCAATGCCCCTGCAGAACAGTATGATTATAAGGATTGCAGGGGACGAATTTGGTATTTTCATCTACGGATTGAAATCAGTAGATGAAAACGATCTGAATAGAATTTGGGAAATGCTCGAGGAATACCTGCTCAAAAACCCGGTTATTTTCAACCAGATTGCCATTCCGGTTTCAGTGAGTGTTGGTATGACCCTGTACGGAGTGGATACCGATGATGTAAAAAAAATGATTGATTACGCTGATTTTGCCATGTATCAGGCCAAGCGCAAAGGCAAAAATCAATTCCAGCGTTTTGATAAAGAAGAATATAAAATCCAGAGGGTAATGAAACTGCAGAGCAAAGCAGTTCGCCAGGTTCTGGAGGAAAGAGATCTTTACCATGTGTACCAGCCCATTGTATCTTCAATTGACGGTAAGATCGCGGGGTATTCAGCCCTGATGAGGACCAATAATAACTTTTTCCGCGATACCGCTGACCTTATTGAACACGCTTTCCGGGAAAACCTTTACCTGGAACTGGACCTTTTAAGTTTTAACAAACTTGTTCAGGAAAAGGAAGTCTCCGAAAAAATTGAAGATAAGCTTCTTTTTGTAGCCCATGGCCCATACTCTTTGTACCGCAATAGCGAAATTCAACATATGCGGGAAAATATTTTCCGGAATAGGCTTGTTTTAGAAATAGTTGAAGGACAGATGGCCAAGTCCGAGGATATTGAGGAGATAATCAGAAACGCTGATGAATTCGGTTACCATGTGGCCATCAGCGGTTTTGGAACAGGTTTGCTAGATGACCTGGGAATGCTTACCAGTGGACCAGCTTTTGTAAAACTTGGAAGAAAAATTTCTGAAAACCTGGACAAAGATGAAAGGAAGCAAAATAAGGTAAAAAGGATTGTTGAATACGCTCACACCCAGGGGACGAAAGTAGTTATTGAGGGCATTGAAACCCGAGAAGAGATGGAAAAAGCTATTGAGCTTGATGTTGACTATTTACAGGGATATTATCTGGGCGTTCCCGCCAAGGACCTTCCAGAAGAAAAGATAGATGTAAAGGCAGAAATAATCCAGAACCGCAACGAGATTCTTGCAAGACCGGATAAGAAAAAAGTTAAGGAGAAATAATAAAGAAAAATTTTTTCCTGCCTTGGAATTTATAACCGAAAAAAGAGGGAAATATTAACAAATTATTGCTTGGTTAAAGGGAAAAAGCTGAAGGTGTAGAAATAGAAAAAATATGGAAATAATTGTTTTAAGACCAAAAAAAGGTCTTCAGCCCGCGCTTTTCTGGCTACAAGCAAACAATTATTCCCTTTGTTTTTCCTGCTTTTAAGGAGGTGGGAAAGTGAGAGCGGCAAAAAAAAAGGATAAAAAAATACCTGGAAAGGTTTTTGCAGAATGGCAGGAAGCCGTTCAAAATATTGCTTTTTTTCTAAATGTTTCCCTGGTATTAATCATGGAGGCGAATAAGAATCGGGGTAAAATTGTTGCAAGCAATATCTCCGTAAAAGATATAAAAAGCAATTCTGATCCAGAAAATAACCCCCTCCACCTAGGTCAAAAGATAATGGATGAAGGGGAACCGTTAAAAATCTCTTTTTCTGCCCGACCGGTTAAATTGGAAACTGAAAAAGGGCAAGAAATGGTTTTAAAATCTGCCCTGGGTTTCCCCGTCCACTGGCCTGATGGTGAAATTTTTGGATCTTTGAGCGTTTTTTCTTCGGGAGAAAATGGACAGGGCGAAAAAACAGAAAAAGGCCTTGCTCAATTTAAGGATTTCTTTGAGAAAAACCTGGAAATGATTTGTTTGGATAAAAAATTAAAAGAACAGACCAGAAAAAGAAAGGAACTCAAAAAAAACCTAAAAAAAAGACAGAAGGATTATCAGGAAACCGTCAACTCTATAAGTGATGGTGTTTTGGAATTTGATGAGGAAGGAAATATAATTTTTGCCAACCAGGCCGCAGGAAATATCCTGGAGGAGAAAAAAGATGATTTAATTGGTGAAAACCTTGAGGGATTTTTTAAATTTACTTTAGTACAGAATAAAATCAATGCATCCATAGAAAATTCCCTCCTGGGGCGAAAAGAGCTTGAATATAAGATAATAACTAAAACAGGGAAAGAGCGAATTCTGAAGCTAACCCTGGCCCCCGGGGAGAGAAGCTTCTCAGAGGGACGTTTCCTTTTTTTCCGGGATATTACAGAGAGCAAAAACCAGGGGAGAAGGATGAAATACCTGAGTTTCCATGATACACTTACCAACCTTTATAACAGGGCTTTCCTGGAAGAGGAGTATAAAAGGCTGGATGTAAAAAGGCAGATGCCAACCTGTCTTTTAATTGCTGATTTAAACGGGCTTAAATTGATTAATGACTCCTTCGGATTTCGCAAGGGAGATCTTGCCCTGAAAAAAGCAGCTGAAATTCTACAAAAAAGCTGTCGCCGGGAGGATATTATTTCTCGCTGGGGTGGAGATGAATTTGTCATACTGCTGCCCAAGACAAGAGAAGATCAGGTGGCCAACCTTTGCTCCCGAATTAAAATGAACTGCCTGGCTACAGAAAATGAAGAATTTCCAATTTCTCTTTCCCTGGGAGTTGCAGTTAAGGAAAAACCGGGAGAAGGAATACATAGTCTTTTCCAAAAAGCTGAAAACAGGATGCTGGAGAATAAACTATTGGAAAATCGCAGTGTAAAAAGCCATATCCTCAAGGCACTTTTAAAGACCCTTGCCGAGAAAAGCAGTGAAACCGAAGGCCATGCCCTTCGCATGCAAAAAATGGCCTACGTAATCGGGGGAAAAATGGGACTCTCCCAATCTGATTTGGACCGACTATCACTCCTGGCAATTTTACACGATCTGGGCAAGACAATAATATCCGAGGAAATCCTGGAAAAGCCCGGACCGCTAACCCCAAAAGAGTGGAAAAAAATCAAACAACACCCGGTGACCGGTTTCAGGATTGCTTCTGCTACCGAAGAATTCATGCACATAGCATCCCTGATTCTGTACCACCACGAGTGGTGGGATGGTTCGGGTTATCCTTCTGGCATTGCTGGAGAAGAAATTCCCCTGCTTTCCCGGATAATTTCAATGGTTGACGCCTTTGATGTCATGACTACCGGCAGGCCTTATAAAAAGAAAATGTCCCGGGAAGAAGCAACTTTAGAGTTAAAAAGGTGTGCCGGGACACAATTTGATCCTGAACTTGTTGGGAATTTTGCTGAAGTTCTTCAAGAGGTAAATTTTGATTTATGAAAAGGTGGGTTTTCTTTTTGGGTAAAAGATAGGATTTAAATTTCCTTTTTATTGATTTAAAGGTAAAGAGCACCTTTAAGTAGAAATAAAGGGAATAGAGACTTTGAAAGGAGGTTAAAAGATGGAAGAAGTAAAAAAAGTGGAAGGGTTTTTCAAGTCCTTATTTGATTTCTCGTTCTCATCCTTTATTACAACCAGGGTAATTAAAATTCTCTACATTTTGTTTGTCATTGGGGCCGTGATTGCTTCGCTGGGAATTATCATCGCTGGGTTTACCCGAGGTGCTGGAACTGGTTTATTTAATTTAATTATTGTGGGTCCGCTTGTGTTTTTATTGTGGGTCATTGGGGCCCGTGTTTATCTGGAAATTATTATAGTCATTTTTAGAATCGGGGAAGACCTTTCGGAAATTAGAAAAGGCAAGAGCTAGAAGAAATTCTTATGAAAAAAATTTTGAACTACTTAATTAACTAAAACCCTTCTTTGGAAGGGTTTTTTTCTGGAATAATTAAGGAAAGGTCTGGCATAACAGTTCGGGATTTTCTTTTATGAGTCTTTGACCCGGGAGTTTATAAAAACTTTATCTTTCCTTTAAAGAACTTTTAAACAAATATGCTATTTTGGAGTTAGCAAGCAGGGCAAAAAATCAAGTTTTTAATAAACAAATTATCCTCTGTTAGTGGGGTTCACATTTGCTGAATAATTTCCTGATGAATATTTTGAACAAAGATTTTCCTGCTTAAGCGTCGATTACTCATAAAATCTGCAACTTGAAGGGGGAACAACAAATGAAGAAGAAAAAAAGTTGGATTCGATTTTCTTTCTTGTGTGTTCTTGTTTTTTGTTTTATTTTTTTCCCCGTTTTGGCCAATGAAGTTCACGCTGGTGAGGGCTGGAAATCGTTATTTTTTGAGCCTGGCCAGAGCTTTACCTATTTAATTAGGGCAGAAAAGGACGGAGTTGAAACTCTGGGTGAGGTTAGTATTTTCGTTTATCCTGCTGGCGGAGAAATGATTGAAATTAATCTACAACTTGAATTTGACGGGGAATATTTTGAGGTTTATGCAGAAGGTGATAGGAACGACATTGAGGATTTATACGTTAATCTTTTGGTTAGCATGATGTGGGAAATACCTGAACTGGCTATGCAGTTAATGATGCATACCTTTCTACAGCCCTGGGTTGAAACACCCCTCCAGGATGCAGAACTATCCCTGGATTGGGTCTGGGAAGAAGATGAAGATTGGGATGACTGGGAGGATGAAGACCTGTTTATAGGAGTGGTAGGAGAAGCAACATATGGGGGTTTTGATGGCTTTGTAATCAGGGCCGAAGAAGATGTGGATTTGGATTTTGTTTTTGAAGTCTGTATTAATCCTACTCTACCTCTTCCCATTATGGGAAGGGCAAGCAATTTTGTCCCGGGAACTGAATTTGAAGGGGGTTCCCTTTATGCCGAACTAATTAATTATGAAATTGTTTCCTTTGCCGAAGTAGACCTGGAAGAAAAAAGAAAAACTGAAGCAACGATTCTGGATGAACTGGTAGAGTATTGGGCTGAACACGGCCTGGAAATAGGGGAAAGAACGATGAAAGCTTATGGGATGCTTGGTGCTGTGGCCGGATTTGGCCTGATGGTTGAAGGTGATGAAATTGAAGTTTATCTTTTTGATCCGGAAACAGCTGATGAGAAAACTCTTGAATATCTCTATGAGGCAAGGGAGACGGGTAAGTTTGTCTTCGAAGAGATGGGTGGGATGGAAATCCCGGTGGTTATTAATGGATATATAATGCTAACTGGTCTTGAATATGGAACTTTTTATAAGCACCCGGAAAAAGATTTAATTGTGGAGATTTTTAATAGTTTTTAAATAATTTTTTCAGGGTAAGACTTTTTTAAAACGCTCCAGGTCTTAAAAACCTGGGGCGGTTTGGTTTTTAAGCTCCTTAAAGAGGGGAATTTTCACCCTTCCTTTGTTAGGGAAGGTAAAATTTGCAAAAAATAGAAGTGTTTAAAAACCCCCGGTCTAATTTTTCAGTTCGGGAATTTTAAATTGAACTCCCGTGATTTATTACTAAAAATTTAAATTAAAGATAAGGAGGAAAATAAAAATGGATAATTTTTTAGAGATTGCTTTACCTGTAATCAGGAGCATAGCTCTGGCGATTGTTGCCCTGTTTTTTGGTTTAATGATTATCAGGTGGATTGGGGAACGAGCAAGAAAATATTTAGAGAAAACCGGTATGGATAAAACCCTAAAACCCTAAAACCCTAAAACCCTAAAACCCTAAAACCCTAAAACCCTAAAACCCTAAAACCCTAAAACCCTTTATTATTTCCCTGGTAACAACTGTCCTAAAAATTCTCCTGGCAATTTCCATTATCCGGGTTCTGGGGATCGATACTACCTCGTTTGTAGCAGTAATCGCAGCGGCTGGTTTTGCTATTGGCCTGGCTTTTCAGGGTTCCCTTGCAAACTTTGCTGGGGGGGTTTTACTGCTAACCCTTCGTCCCTTTAAAGTTGGGGATTTTGTTGAAGCAGTAGGTTTTATGGGAACAGTGCAGTCCATCCAGATTCTCCACACTGAACTAACAACTCCCGACAATAAATTGATATACATACCCAACGGGAATCTCTCCAATTCCAGCATAGTTAATTTTTCAGCAAAAGACAGAAGAAGGGCTGATTTCAAATTCGGAGTGGGGTATGAAGAAGATACTGACAGGGTAATTTCAGTGTTAAAGGATGTTGTAGAATCCCATGAAAAAATCCTGAAAGAACCTCCACCATTTGTCCGTATGTCCGAACATGCTGATAGTGCAGTTATTTTCACGGTTAGGGTCTGGGCAATGGCCGAGGATTTCTGGAATGTTTACTTTGACGTGATTGAGATGGTCAAAAAAAGGTTCGACCAGGAGAAGATTTCTATTCCCTATCCCCAAATGGATGTTCACATGGACAAGAATTAAAAAGACAAAACCGGAAAAAAGAGAGAGAAATTAAAAAGCTAAAAAATGAAAGGGCCCTGTCGGGCCTTTTTTAATTTGTTTTTTCCAGGTAGAAATAAATAAACTTCCTGGAAATACCGTTAAATGAACTGCTCTGTTTTACATTCCAAACGCCCATATACCAGGTTGTTCAGAAGTAAAATAAACAGGTTTTTTCCTGTTTTGGTGGGGAATGAAGGTGTTTTACACTTTAAAGCGAAACAGGTTAATATAACTCTTAATTAGAATGAATTTATTAATTTTAAGGATTTCCCACTGGAAATCCTGTAAATTTTTGTTTTCTGGATTGATAGAAAGATACCAGAAAAAATCCGGCCGTTGCTTATCTTTATACAGAATGGGGTGATTATCCTGGCAGGAGAGAAAATTTTGATAATTGATGATGAAAGAGAAATCTGTGAAATGGTCTCTTTGTGTCTGGAGAATGAACGTTACCAGCCCTTAATTGCTGAAGACGGCCGGAAGGGTTTACAGAGTGCCAGAGAAGAAAAACCTGACCTGATTATTCTTGATATTTACCTTCCGGATATGGATGGGATTGAGGTTTGCCAGGAACTCCGTAATTTCACCAGTGTCCCCATTTTGTTTTTGAGTTGCAAAAGCGAGGATGTTGATAAGATTGTGGGATTACGGGTTGGGGGAGATGACTATATCACCAAACCCTTCAGTCCCGGTGAACTGACTGCCCGGGTAAAAGCCCATCTCAGGAGGAACCGACTTCTTGATGCCATAAGTAAACACAACCAGATTTTAAGATTTCCCGGGCTGGAAATTGATATAGGAAGCCATGAAATCCGAAAAAATGAGGCCAAGGTTCCCCTTTCGGCAATCGAATTTCAGATTTTAACCATCTTGGCCAAAAATCCCAATCGGGTTTTTAACCCCGACCACCTTTACGAACTTGTCTGGGGTAATGAAGAACTGTGTGACCCCCGAACAGTTGCAGTTCATATCAGTAATTTACGAAAAAAAATTGAATCCGATCCAACCAGACCTACATATATTCTGACTGTAAGGGGAGTGGGCTATAAGTTTAATGTTCCTTCCCCTGAACCGGAAAAACTTTAGAAAAAAACCCTTCTTCGGGGAGGGATCGGATTGGATTTTTTAACTTATTATTTTTTGATTTTTTATATGCTGACTGTTTCCGGCGCGGCCATATGCGGAGCCGGACTTTTTGTCATGGGAAAATATGTTCCAGTAAAAAAACTTTTCTTTCTTGGCCTGATTTCGGCAATAATAATGTCCCCGATCTGGCTTTTGAACTTATCCAATGGGTCCAAGGTTTATCTAACAATTTTACTTCTGGTAGTTCTAATTAACCTAACACAGAAATTCGGCTGGTTTATTTCCACTGGTGCAGCTCTTTCGGGGTTGGCCATTATGACTCTGATCGAATTTTCATTTACTCTCTTTCTGCAATTTAACCCTTCCTGGTTTATTCGAGTCCTTCATGCTTCACCTCCGAATCTATTGGGGCTGATCCTTGCGATAATTGGGCAAAGCTGGCTTAAAAGTTCACCAGCGGGGAACTGGTTTGCGGATGTTGAAAAAAATGAAGATTCTGACTGGGAAAGGGCCTTAAAAATTGTTCCTCTGGGACAACTTTTTAATGCCTTTATTTTAATTGCAGTAACTGTTTCCTTGATTTCCTGGCCGGTTTTTAACCGTTTTTTACCTTTACTCTTAACAGGCTGTATTTTATTCAGCCTGTATCTGACCAAAAAATATTTTCTTCCCCGGAACTTTTCTCTCACACCTATGGATGTTGCTGACCTGATGATTATGGTCCCAGTAATTTTCTATATTATCAGTGTTACAGGAGGTGTGGAGAGTCCCTGGAAAGTTTTCTTTTTGCTTTTAGTAATAACAAACGCCCTGAAGAAAAAAATTATATTTGGGCTTTTAAGTATCTTTTTTTCTGGTGGGGTTCTATTTTTCTTTGGGGTCAGGGAATTAATTGAGGGGGAGAATTGGTTCTGGCAGCTTGATTTTCTCTGTTTTACCGCCCTGACTTTAATTTTTACATTAATTCGCTTTTTTATTTTTTCAGAACAAAATCTCAAAGAAGAGGTCAAAAATACAAGGAGGAATATACTTTCCAGTATTTCGCATGACCTGAGAACGCCAATGACCCTGGTGCAGGGTTATACCGAGGTTATATTACAGGAAAAAATTTTAGATCCGGGTAAAAAACAGTACTACCTGGAGCTAGTCCTTAAAAAAGCCCGGGACTTAAAACGATTTGCCCAAAACCTCCTGGAACTTGCTCGGCTTGAAACGGGGAAAATTCCCCTGCAGAAAGAGCAAATTTCATCCCAGGAGTACGTGGAAGGAATTGAAAAAAGTTATAGATTAATTGCAGAAAAAAAAGAAGTGGGATTAAAAACCGATGTTATTGAGGATTTAAATTTTGAAGTTGACCCTTATTTGCTGGATCGGGTTCTGGCCAACCTTATTTTAAATGCTTTAACTCACACATCTCCTGGTGGGTCCATTACCGTTTCCTGCTCCAGAATAAAAGATGGCAATGAAGTGTTTTTTTCGGTGCGGGATACCGGGAAAGGGATAAGGGAAGACGAAGTGTCCAGAATTTTTTTGAGATTCTATCGGGGTTCCGAACAGGAAAGAAGCAAAGGAAAAGGATTGGGGTTACCCATAGCCCGGGAGATTGTTGAATTACACGGAGGAAGGATCTGGGTAGAAAGCAAAAAAGGTGAGGGAACTACTTGTTTTTTTACAATTCCTATCAAGGCCAGGAGGGAAAAGACAGCAGAATTTTTTAGAAGGAGAGGAAAGTCTCTTGTAAAACCAATTCCCCTGGCCCAGTTTTTTTCTTTTATTTTTGTGATTTTTGCTTTTTTTGCTTCGGGTTTAGATTTTCATCCTAAAAATTTCAGCCAGATATTATTTTCTTTCTCAATCGGAACAATTATTCTAAGTGGAGTTGCTCCTTTAATTTTAAAAAGAGAAGATACTGGTGGGAGATTTTCCAACATTGGTTTTATTTATGATCTGCCTGTTTTGGTAATAATGATCTTCCTGATCCTCGCCAGCACAGGTTATTCTGCAAGTCCCTGGAAACTGCTTTTCATTCCTGTAATAATTACCAACAGTTTGAAAGGGAGTAAAGTTATCGGGCCTTTAAGTGTAGCCCTGGCTTCGGTTAGCCTCGTTATCATGGGGGTCATGGATTCTTTAAGGGGAATGGAATGGTTTATCGAGCAGGACCTTGCCTATATTACAATTTTTGCCCTGGTTTTTGGGGTAACCAATCACTTGAAAAAAGCTCAGGAAGCCCAAAAAACCGAACTCGCCCATTCGGGCGGGCATTTCTTGGCTTATCTTACTCACTATCTCCAGGTTCCCCTTGAAGAAATTATCAATACCATGGAGAGCTTAATGGAGAAAAATAAAGAGGGCAAAAAGGATTTTCGCCCTGCTCTCCTTCATGTTCAACAACAGGTCTTCCAGTTAAACAGGTTTATCGAGAACGTTTTTGAAATAATCCAGTTTGAAGCAGGTAGGGCTGTATTGCAAATTGCTCCGATCCCCCTGGATGAACTTATAGAAAAGAGCCTTAAAAAGGCCAGGGCAGATAACAAGTTAAATCCTGTTGAATTCTCTTACTTCTGTGATGGTAGAGCCTGCAATTCTGCTTCTTTCCCTTTGCTTTTTGTGGACAGGGAAAGGTTCAGCAGGGCGCTGGCCAGTTTTCTATTTATTCTTCTTCTGGTTGGGGCGTATAATTTAAAAAACAAAATTTATTGTCGGGTTTTAAATAAAGGAGATGAAATTATTTTTGAAATAAGAGGGATTAAAAGGGTTAACGGAAATAATTCAAAGGAAAAATTAGAAATGAAAAACCTCTTCGACATGGAGATTATGATAATCGAAAAGATAATCAAGCTGCACAAGGGGGTTATTTTAATTGAAGAACGGCCGGGAAATGATGAAATAGTTTTAAGTTTAACGGTTCCAGTGAATGTACCTTTGTAAAACAAAAGGAGAGACAGGTGATTTTACCGCAGATTTTCTGGCCTCTGGTTTTATTGTTCCCGCCTAGTCCGATCCTTTACAAAAACTTTAGGTTAGCTTTAAAAAGCTTTAAAGATATTGTGGTATCTTTAAACTGGGGGGTTGTATTTATTTCGAATAACCCAGTGATTTGGAAAGAAATTTTGTCACATATTGAAAATTAAAGGAAAAGAAAGGGGATGGGCTTTTGTCCAGACCAAATATTATTGGAGAAGCTCTAAGTAAAAAAAATAAAAAGTATTTTGTAGTTTTCTTTGTAATAATGTTTATGCTTTTTCCAAGTGGAAAAATTGAGGCCCAGGGAAGATGGTTGGATCTAAACTTTTTGAGTATTCCTGAACTGGGTTTAAGTGAAGAGGAGATTGAAAACTATAAAACCAACATGTTGGAGGTGCTGGATATTTTCCGCAAGGCTCCTCCTCTCGATCCTCCCCGGGGTTTTGAAATAGTGCCCCGGATCAATATTAGCTCACGACTTATACTACCTGATGGAGTTAGAGGCCCAGTTCAATCCAGGATTACCATGGCGATGTGGTTTCCAGAATATCATCCCAGAGATCCTGCTACAGCACGGGTTTCGATCTGGTTTAATAACCCGGAAAGTTTCCTGGGAGATCCCATTCTTGCTGATGAAGGAGGAAAAATATACATTCTTCCTCCGGTTTTTGAGCAAAGTCCAGGGGGGAATATATTTTCCCGGGGTGCCCATCCTCCCGGATATGAAGAAGCATACCCTTCATACAGCATGTTTCCCCTCTGGGATGCCAAGATTGAACCATTTTTGCGTTCTGTGGTCCGCCCGTCTTTTGAACTGGGAAGGCATGAGGGAGCGGTTTCGGTTTTAACTCGGGATGGCAACCCCTTTTGGGTTCCTGTCAGTCAGGAAAGGTGGATCAGAGCTCTGCAGGATTACGCCAGGCGGGAAATTGAAACCGTTCAGCTGGGGTTCGAAGCAGCAGAAGAAGTTGAATTGACCCAGCAGCAAATTACCCAAATAAGAAACTATATGACACAACTCCAGAAGGCTTTTTCCGAAGAAGAAATTATTAAAAGCCACCAGAAAATGTTCGATGATTATTTAGATCTATATGAATACTATAAAACTGTGGATGCTGATGCTGCCCAGAATTTTTATGAAGCAACCATTGAAAATGCCGATCAAATATTGGAAGATCAGCTTGAAATGGCTTTAGAACTGCGGCGAGAGTTTGCAGAAATGGAGGAAAAAATTCTGCAGGCTCTCCTTGCTCGTCAGGACTTTATAGAGGAAATGGATGGATTAATTAAGACCGAGGATTGGGATGGATTGGAGGACTTGGGAAGAGAATTAGATCTGGAAAGAGTTATCTTCCTTGCTTATGCGGGACGGGCAATTAATGGTCTTGAATTCGAACTTGCCAGCCTTTCCCCCGGAGAAAGAGCCGCCCAGGCTTATGGTTTTGAACTCCCTGAATGGCATCCTTTTGGTCCTCACAGGCAGGTTGTTGCAATGCCCTTTGAAGCAGTTCGTTTTTCTGGCCTGGTTTCACCGGATAGTGAAGGAGCCAGGGCCCTTGTGGCCGTTGATCCCAAATATTTCAACAGCAACCTTCCTCCAACGGAAATACAGTTAATTGTTGTTGATTGGTGGGAGGAAACCCATCCCCGGTATTATTCACCTACCGGGAGTGCTTATAATGAAATCCGGGTTCAATTGCTCAGCAGACTCTGGAACAGTCTGGACTGGAGCTCTTTAAGAAGCTTTGTTAGGTAAAAAGATTTATAACAAAAGTTTTACAAAAAAACGCCAGTTTTTCCAACCTTAAAAGCGACCCCAATTACAAACGGATATTAATTCCTTTTTCCAAATAAAGCGGGATGAAAAATGAAAAGAAGGAGTTGATATATGGGCTGAGTTTAAATTTCAGGCGAGTTTTTCTGACTTAAAAAAGCTAAAGGGGTAAAAAAGTGAAAAAGAAAAAATGGTGTTTTCTTATTTTATTAATTTTCAGCTTGAGTATGATATTTTCAGGTTGTCTGGAAACCGTGAAAAAGAGGTAATCAACCATTATAATCTTACAATTGAACTTGCCGGGAAAGGAGATGTTAATCCCCTTCCGGGGGAACACGAAATAGGAAAAAACACTTTTTCTGATTTAGAAGCCAGGAGGTCATCTTTTGGCTGGGATTTCCAAGAATGGGAAGGAGATGTTGGTAACTCAACGAATCCGATTACCAATGTTTACATGAATGAAGATAAAACTGTAAAAGCAATTTTTTCTGAAGAAATTGAGCGTGAAATTTATACCCGGGCTTCCATAAAAGATGCTGATGATGAAAATAAATTAGTGGAAGGAAATCCAGTTGAGTATCAGGTTGGTCATGGAGATGATGAATTTATAAATAGAATTTTATTTTTTAAAACAACAGCAGGTAATTATGGGAAAATGTTAATTGTTGATATAAGTTATTACGATTCTGATTGTTGGTAATTCAGTATTATCACTTTCAACCCTGACCGGACGGTAAAAATTTCTTTGGATGAAATCCTCGTTAATAAGGATTATTTTTTTTGATTTGGATACAGACTCACAATATTCTGAAGAAAATTCAAATGTTGATTTTGAATTGTACTTTTGGATAACTGAAATGGCGGGAGGGGTTAGTATCAGGACCCAAAACGATGCTTTGTTTTATCTTACACCTCAATAAACCTTTCAACCAATTGCTTAATTTCTGTTATTTTTACCTGAACTGATATCTTTTTCAAGACCAGGGGAGAATTTTCCCTTAAAATAAAAAAATCTCCCCCAAATTTTTTTGGGGGAGGAAAAGTCCATAATTAGGTTTTCCAGGGAGGGCCGCCGCCTCTGCGGCCTTTTCTTGTTACCTGGAAAGTGCCTCCTTCTATCCGGATTGCTTTGCCCTGGGTAAGGGCTTCAGCTATCTTGGCCCGGGCAGAAATGAGGATCCGTTGGAAGGTGGGGCGGGAAACACCCATCCTTTCTGCACCTTCCTGCTGATCCAGGCCCTCTTTATCTTTTAACCGGACCGCCTCCATTTCTTCAAATGAAATAACTATTTTTTCTAAATTACGCAGGGGAACGCCCTGGGGTTTAAAATAGGTTATTTCAGGGATGTGTTCTACCCGGCGGATTTTGGGAGGTCTGGGCATGTTTTTTCCTCCTGACTGAAAGATTTATTTAATAACCCGATTAAGGGACATTTCCATGCTCTGGCCTTTTTTCGAGCAGGCCTAGAATTTTTTCCCACAATTTTTCAATTTCTAACGAAAGAGTACAGTCTGGAGCATATTCGATGATTGTTTGTTTATTAAACTGGGCCAGTGTAATTTTTTCATCATAGGGGAGCTTCCCGAGAAAGTCAATTCCCTGTTCTAAAGAGTATTTCTCTATTTTCTGTGCAATTCCTTGATTAATATCCCACTTGTTAACCACAACACCCGTAGGAATTTGGAAAAACCTCGTTAAATCTATTATTCTCTCCAGGTCGTGCAGGCCGGAGAGGGTGGGTTCAGTGACCAAAATGGCATACCTGGATCCAGTAAGGGAAGCGATAACCGGGCAGCCCGTTCCGGGAGAACCGTCTATGAGGATTTCCCGGTACAGAGGTGAATCAACGAGTGAAACTGCTTTTTTTCGGGTAAGGCTAACCAGACGGCCAGAATTTTCTTCTGCAAGCCCCAACCTTGCGTGAGCCATTTTCCCAAATCTTATTCTGGAAGTATACCATTCCCCGTTAATCGCTGTTTGAAGCTTAATGGCATTATTTGGACAGGCAAGCCCGCAAAGGCCGCAACCCTCGCATCCCAGGGGATCAATAACGAAGGTGGAATCATTGTGTGAAATGGCCTCAAACCGGCACAAGCTTTGACAAAGACCGCATTTTTCGCAATTTTCCTGGAAAATCTCAGCAAGGAAACCACCTGAGAATAATCCCCGGTCTTCAATTTCAGGGTTAAGGAGAAGAGGTAGGTCGGAGGCGTCCACATCACAATCAGCCACAACAGTTTTTCCTGCAAGGGCTGCAAAAGCTCCCACAAGAGAAGTTTTGCCGGTTCCTCCTTTTCCGCTAATAACAACCAGTTCGGGCAGGTTGTTATTTTTTCCTTTTTCTGAGTTGTTTGAGCTGGTGATTGGTTTTTTCAAATTGCCGTTTGCCGCAGGGAAAAAATCTTCCGGGGGTTTTTTTATTGCTCTGCGCTGTTTGGCCAGGCAAGTTATTTTTTCGCCGAGTTCAGAAAATAGTTTTCTATAATTGGGATTTTTCTCAACCACAAGTTCACCCCGGGAGTATATTCGGGCAATTTCTCTGCTGTCAGGGATTTCTCCAATGATTTCAAGGGAAGTGGTTTGACAGTATTTTTTTAATTCCTGGTTGCGGTAATTGGCTCGGTTAACAACAACTACAGGTTCCTGACCCAGGGCTCGACACATATTTACCGCGAGTTTAAGATCATGCAAACCGAAGGGAGTTGGATCTGCAACCAGTATACAGAAGTCGGTATTGGTTACAGATTCCACTGCAGGACAGGCTGTTCCCGGAGGAGCATCAAGGATATTGACCCCGGGGCCAGCTTCTTCCCGCACTTTTTTAATCAGGCGAGGGGTCATCCCTCCTTCTCCACAGGTTAGGGTCGCGTAATGCAAATTGATTTCACCACTGCTGTGGAAGATATCCCCGATTTGTCTTTCTCCCTCAATTATTGCCTCCATGGGGCAAATAAAAGAGCAGGCTCCGCAAGCGTGGCAGAGTTCCCTGAACATTAAGATAGTGTTTTTGACCTTGGCCAGGGCATTAAAATTGCAAACCTCAACACATTTTCCACAGCCATTGCACTTTTGGGTATCAATATCTACTGGTGATTTAATTGTCACGTTTCCTTTTGTTACTTTTTGTTTTGGAAAAAATATGTGCACGTTTGGTTCCTCTACATCGCAGTCGATCAAGGTAAGGTTTTCACCCAGGGTATCCTGGAGAACTCGGGCCAGGTTTGTGGCTACAAATGTTTTGCCAGTACCACCCTTGCCACTGGCGATAACTATTTCCATTTTTCTCACCTCTTTATGGGTAAACAATAGGAGCACAAAAAGGAGCCGGTGGAATAGAAGTTTTACTTTGAGGGTTCCCTCCAATTCCACCGGCCATGATTTTTTTAGTTTTCCTCAAGCCTATCAATTTCTTCTTCAAGTTCTTTTAAGTGTTCCTTTAAGGCCCGGGCCCGGTTTTCCAGGTATTCTTTTTTTTGTTCGGTGGTCAGGGTTTGGAGTGGAGCATCTTCCGGGGCATAAACGGGGTCTCCCCACTCCGGGCGAGGAGGAGAACCAAAACGAGCCCAACCAGGAAGAGAAGTGGCATAATACATGTGCCGGTACCCCCGGCCACCGCCGCCAAAACCCGATCCTCCCCGATAAGCTGGATTAGCAAAACCGGGGCGGGGAAAACCAGCGCAATAGCCGGCCATTCTTCCGGTCATTGGCCCAACACCAACAGGTCCAGTTCTATCACCACGAGGCATATTATTTCCCTCCTTTCAAATTATGAACTTTTCTAACTAATTTACCTGTCGCACAAATCTTCTCCCGGAACAAGGTTACCCTGGGAGAAATCCTCAAGGACTTCATCAACAGGTCCGGTAATTCCAACGAGGGTATCGATTTCCCGTTCGGAAAAAAGGGTTTTTGCCCGCTGGCCCATTCCACCCGCAATTATACAATTTACGTTTTTTTCGGAGAGAAATTTCGGCAAAAATCCGGGTTTGTGACCGGGGTTTTTAATTGTTTCTTTGCTGGTAATTTTTCCTTTTTCAATTGTAGCGATGGTGTATTCCGGGCAGCGTCCAAAGTGCTGTGCGACATAATCATTTTCCGTAGAAATAGCTATTTTCATAGGTTTACCTCCTTAAAATCCGCGTCCTTTTCTAAACTTACCTCTGCCAAAATTAGCTTCAACACTCGGAAAATCAACAGGCTTTAATATCCCGGCTTGAAAGGCTTCCACTGCTTCTTTTGCTGTACCACCGGCTCCAGTGCACACCTTGATACTTGCTGAATTAAGAACCTGCATTGCCTTGGGGCCGACATTTCCAGTCAGAAGAATATCGATGTTTTTTTCTGCTAAAAACTGTGCGGTTCGAACTCCTGCTCCACTACTTTCGGTAGAGAAAGGGTTCTCCTGACCCGTAAAATTTTCGTTGTCTGGGTTAAAGAAAACAAAATATTCGCTACGCCCGAAACGGTTGTCAACAAGGGAATGAGCTTCTTTTCCCATAGTTGAAATGGCGATCATTTTTTCACCCCCTTCTATTTCTAGGTATGGTGAAAATCCAAAGTAACATATGTTCATAATTATTATAAAGCCATAATGAGCATATGTCAAATATAAAGGAAGGCTAAAATCAATCTGTTCTCCTGAAATTCCACAATATTTTTGCTAAAACGAGGGGTTTTAAGGGAGAAAGGAGAAAAAAGAAATAATAAAGATTGGAAAAAATTAAGGGGGTTAAAGATGAGGCCAATTTTGTTTGAAATAGCTGGTTTTCCAATTTATTCATACGGGGTTATGATTTTTTTCGCCTTTTTGCTGGGTATATACCTGGCCCAGAGGCAGGCTCCCCGGGAGGGTTTTGAGAAGGATCATGTTTACGATGTTGCAATAATGACAATTATTCTTGCCTTAATAGGAGCTCGCCTGGCTTATGTTATTTTGCACTGGGATTACTTTAGCCAGAACCTGCTGGAAATTTTTGCGGTAAGAAGAGGAGGCCTAACCTTTTACGGTGGCTTCATTTTACCTTTGCTGGGTGGTTTTTTCTACGCCCGGATCAAAAAGATTTCCATGTTAAAATTCCTTGATTTTATTTCCCCTTACATAGCTCTTGGTTATGGAATTACCCGGATAGGTTGTTTTTTAAATGGATGTTGTTATGGGATTCCCACAGAAACTTTTTTGGGGGTTGTTTTCCCGGCAGTAGATAATATACCCAGGCATCCGACGCAACTTTACTCTGCCGGGGCTATGTTTTTGGTCTTTTTGATTTTAAGTTTTATGCAAAAAAAGTATCATCCCCGGGGAGTGGTCTTTTTCACCTTTATTTTTCTTTATGGAGTTTACCGGCTTCTTGTTGAATTTTTAAGGGTTTCTGAGCCGGGTTATTGGGGTTTGACCCTGGCTCAAAACGTAGTAATCCCGGTAATTTTACTGGCCTTTTTATTTATTTTAATGAAACCCTTTCGAGATTGAATAAAAGGAAGAATCATTACATCCCCGGGAAAAAATAAGGTAAAATTGATGGTTTAAGAAAAATAAAATAAAAGGGAAAGAAGGATAAGAATAACATTTATAGAAATAATGGTATACAGTAAGTTTGATGAAACATTAAGTTTCAAGGTTTTTTTGGTCAGAAAAGCAAAGAATTTTGATCAAAAAGAAAGGAGGAACAATTAAATGAGAAGGAAAATGTCCATAGGAATTGTAGTTGGTGTTGTTCTCCTGGCGTTGCTCATGGTTCCACAGGCAGTTCAAGCGCAGGAGGGGCAGTTCAGATTGGGAACCCAATACAACCATCCCTTCGGTGGTCTTTCCGCGATTTTTGATGTGGACGATGCTTTTGCCGTGCAGGGGATCTTAGGAGGTGGCTTTGCAGGCAAAATTATTTACCGGGTAATCCGTGAACCCATGTGGAACGTATATGGTTTCGCAGGAGCCGGTTACCGCTGGTGGGGTTTTTATTCAACCAGCGCTTTTGCCGGAGCAGGATATGAGTTTGATCTGCGCCACTTCGGACTCGATCTTGGAGCGGCCCTTGGTCGCCCTGACTGGGTTTTCAAGCCCAATATTGAGCTTGGAGCTTCCCTGTGGCCGGGCTATGGTCTCCATATAGGTTCAGGATTCCACGTAACATTCTAGAGTTTTTAAAAATAGCACATAAAAGAGTGAGCCCGGTTACCGGGCTCACTCTTTTTTCTCCGGGCTGGGGTTGCTTGGACCTGAGGATTTTTTCCTTGACATTACCGGGGCCTTGCTTTAAAATATTATTGCGTCTGGAGGGATGCCCGAGTGGCCAAAGGGAGCAGACTGTAAATCTGCCGGCGCACGCCTACGAAGGTTCAAATCCTTCTCCCTCCACCATCTGCGGAAGTAGCTCAGCT
>Ga0207421_10001537_pt1 | contig 29510 bp, 34 predicted proteins | sample SodLakKL_010_SED_4_FD_187542 | JGI IMG/M metagenome (GOLD analysis project Ga0207421, IMG submission 187542) | Alkaline sediment microbial communities from Lake Tanatar, Kulunda Steppe, Russia - 8KL_010_SED (SPAdes) (version 2) | ecosystem: Environmental > Aquatic > Non-marine Saline and...
CGATTTTCTTTACTGGAGTCGGAACGCGTACATTGGCGTTCCGGGCACAATTGGTGCGGATTTGAGTATAAACCTTGGTCATATTGCCAACGACTCCTAAGTGTACGGGGCCACGCCCAGCACGGCATGTGCAGGCCCCAGCCATTTCCACGGGACGCACCTTGAGCATGACATGCTCGAACTGGCAATCCTGTTCTTCGTCATCGCACTGATCGCCGGCGTTCTCGGAGCGGGCGGCGTCGCGGGGCTCTCGATGTCCATCGCGAAGTGGCTCGTGTTGATATTCCTGGCGCTTGCTGTCATCTCCCTGTTGCTCTAATGGCGTCCTCACACGGCCCCGTCGTCGATCCCCGAGGTCGACATGGCGTCCAGATAGGTCACGAGTGAACTCACACCGGCGCGAGCCTCGATCCGCCCATCCGTTCGGTCGTACCTCACGAGGTTCGCCTCGGCCAACAGCGGGAGATGGACGTGGTGGAGGTCGATCGCGATTCGTTCGCGATTGGCGGGCGAGTCGTCCCCTTCGTGAAACGCTATCGTATCGATCAACGCCGCGACCGTGGTGTGACCGAGGGGGTGCAGACAGTGCCGGAGGGTCGTTCGCCGTCGATCGTCACGAAGGATGGTGAACGCCGTGAACTGGGAGACTGGAGGCTGGCGACCGATCTTGTCCGACGTAGATGACTCTGTTTTCATGGGTATCGTACTCGACCGACATCGCACAAACCGACGGTCGCCCTCGAGTGGGCGTCGGTGGAGTACACCCGTCGATTGGCGTACGCCGAATTAAAGCTTTTGTACCCCCGAGTAATAAGTCGTTTCTCCCATCACGTACAGGGAGGAGCGTCAGTGAAGTGGACCACTCCTCACCTGTGTCGGACGATGGACGATCAAAACGGTTTTTCACTCGCTCACTCGAGTGAGGACGATGACCGCCCAGCCAACCCCACGGACACCGCCGCGTCGGACTCCCCGTTGGACCCGATCCCAGGCCACCGGAATCGAGCGCACGGCGGAAACCGTCCTTCCGGTCGTCTATCCGCCGGAACGACGGATCGACGAGGAACGCCACCTCTGGGACACCTGGCTTCTGCGCAATCGAGACGGCTCCATCGCCGACATCGACGGCTACCGCGTCATGTGCTCGTTGACCGCCCCCGCTGATCTGTTACCCGGCAAGCGTCACGACGTCGCGACCATCCGATACTTCTACTCGCGGGACGGCCTCGAGTGGACCTGCGGCGGCCGGCTGTTCGACGGCGACGCGCTGGGTTCGCGCCAGTGGGCGGGTTCGGCGCTGTACGACGAGGGCCAGGTCTACGGCTTCTACACCGCCGCGGGAAGCCGCGGCGAGGAGGAGTTGACCTACACCCAGCGGCTGGCCGTCGGGTATGGCGGGACGATCCACACCGACGGCGAGGGGCTTACCATCGAGGGGCCGTTCGAACACGAGACCCTGCTCGAGCCGGACGGGGAGCGCTACGAGCGCGAGAACCAGTCACGCGGGATGCTCTACACGTTCCGCGACCCCTGGTTCTTCGAGGACTCCCGGACTGGCGAGACCTGCCTGCTGTTCGAGGCGAACACGCCACTCCTCGAACCCCACGGCGACGCTCGAGACCGGTACGAGGCCACCCCCGAGGAACTCGCGTTCAACGGCAGTGTCGGCCTGGCCGTGTCACCCAGCGGCGACCCGACGGACTGGCACCTCGAGAACCCCATCCTCGAGGGTGTCGGCACGAATCAGGAACTCGAGCGGCCACACATCGTCGTGATGGACGACCGCTACTACCTCTTCATCTCGAGTCACGAACACACCTTCGCGCCGGGAATCGAGGGATATGACGCCCTGTACGGGTTCGTCGCCGATTCCCTCAGGGGGGACTACGAGCCACTGAACGGGTCGGGGTTGGTCCTCACGAACCCCGAGAGCGCACCGTTTCAGACGTACTCCTATCTGGCCTACCCACATCGCGAGGAGCTCCTCGTCTCGAGTTTCTTCAATTACTACGACCTGCGGGGCCTCCACCTCGACGACGTTGCCGAACTCCCACCCGCGGAACAGCAGGCCCGCTTCGGCGGCACCCTCGCGCCAACGGCACGGCTGGTCGTCGATGGGACGAACAGTCGCCGCCGGGACGTCCTCGCTCACGGCCACCTCCCGCTGCCGGGCGAGGCGTTGCCGCGTTCGCTCCACTCGTTCGTCGAGCACGGGGGAGACGATGATGGCAGAGACGACCACGAATCGACGTACCGCAGCCGATAGTTCCCAGGCGGCGATCGGGAAGGGCGGTAAGCCGTCCTTACTCGTGATCGAGTGTCCCGGCGCCAGTCGTGGGTTTCGGCTCGAGGCTGGCCACCACCTCGAAAGGAGTGGTGGTCACCTCGACGGATTCGAGTCCCGTTATTCGGACCCACTCGAGTCGACTGAGGCCCCGTCACTCGCCCAGGCCGACCCGAGTTCCCACACCGACAGGGACTCGAGGACGGCCCGTCCGTCCTCGGCGTAGATCGAGAGTCCGTCGCTGCCATCGCCCGGATAGATTCGTGTACTGAGGCAGTGGCGATCGTTCGCGAAGCACTCGAGAATCGAGCCGTCGAAAAAGAGCCGCAGCGAGAGGGCGTCGTCCACTGGCGTGATCGGCATCGCCACCGGCTCGGTCGCAACACGGTGATCCGGGCTCGAGTGAGCGCGCTCCACGACGAGTTCGTTCTCCCGGGTGTACCTGATCGGCGTCTCCTCGGTACCGGTGTCGGATTCGCCAACCACGAGACCGAACTCCCGGGCGTCATCCAGGCGGATCTCGGCTTCGATCTCGAGGTGGCGACCGCTGGCGTCGAGTGACCGATCCTCGTCCGTGAGGACCTGTGGCTCGTCGGCCGCCAGCAGCGATCGCTCACGGAGCGCCTCGAGTTCGGGAGCCGGTCGCTGCCTGATTCGCCCGGCGTCATCGAGGTCGATGACTCGCGGAAGCGAGAGTGCGCCGGACCACCCGGCGTCCCACTGGGCGCGTTCGTCGCGCCCCTCCTTGAGCCAGCCCCAGGTGAGCCAGCGCGTCGTGCCCGCAGTGTCCCGGTCGTCGACGAGCGACTGGGGAGCGTACCAGCAGCCGTGGTCGAGACAGCCGGTCGTCTCGACGTCGAACGAACAGGTCTCGGGGTCGTACGACCCGACGAAGTAGCGAACGGTCTCGTAGTTCGAGACGTGGAGTACGTCGGCGTCCTCGAAGGTGAGCAGCTCCGGGCACTCCCACATGTCGCCGTCGCGCACCCGATCACCGGTGAGCATCGGCCCCCGGTAGGTCCAGTCGGTGAGGTCGTCGTCCGGACAGGTGTAGACCAGCGCCGTCCCGGGGCCGTCGGCGACGCCCGAGCCGATGATGTGGTGCCAGGTGCCGTCGAACTCGAGCAAGCAGTGATCCCGGAACTCGCCGTCCCAGTCCTCGGTTCGACGAAGCGGTGGCTCCTCGGGAATCGACTCGATCACCGGGTTCGCGTCGGCCTTTTCCCACTCGTCGAGGGCGTCGTCGACGGCCGTGGCGACACAGGGGAGTTGTCGGTTCCCGCGGCCACCGGTGTAGACGATCCGGGTATCCCCACCGACCGGGACGGCACAACCGGACCAGCAGCCGTCCCGGTCGGGGCCCGTGGGCGAGGGCGTAAGCGCGACGGGACGATCACTCCAGGTGATCAGGTCGTCGCTCACGGCGTGTCCCCAGTGGATAGTGCCATGGTAGGGGCCGCCGGGATTGTACTGGTAGAAGGCGTGGTAGGTGCCGTCGCGCTCGATCAACCCGTTGGGGTCGTTGAGCCAGTTCGCCGGAGGGGTGAGGTGATACCTGGGGAACGCTGGATCCGAGCGAACGCGGTCCCGATCGGCCGACAGCGACTCGACGGACTTGGGACGCCCCTCGAGGCCCACCGCCCCCGCGGCGAGCACCTCGAGAGCGTTGGCGGTCAGGACGTCGCGATTGTGGGCCACGGGCTCCGGCGGGTCCTCGACAAACCGGATCCCCGCACCGATACCGAGGACACCGCCGTCGCCGACTCGCCAGCCGACCGTCGTCACGTCGTGGGGGGCCTCGTGATCGGGAAAGATCGCACTCCCGAGAACCTCCCCGCGCGCTGGCAACAGGCGGCCAAATCGAACGCCCTCACCGGGAGCGGCGTATGCACAGGTGTCCAGGTGGGAACCCTCGAGCCCCGCGTAGAGGGGATGGTCCGCGTACATCGACTTTCGGTAGAGCCCCGTAGGGCCGACGTCGAGATAGGGGATAGGGGCGATGGGATCGATGCCGAAGGGCACGACCGCTTCGAGTGCCCGCCCCGAGAGGAGGAGGCCGCCGCCAGCCTCGAGATGGGCCTGGATCGTGGGGCGGCAATCGGCGAGCCACTGCAACTGATCGACCGGGCGGCCGCGATGCCACCAGAGGACGTCGGCATCGACCGAGGCGTCGGCCTCGACGAGCGAGTGCGGGGAGACGGTGTCGACCGAACCGACGAGGTGTCGCCCGGCCTCGAGGGCGGCCTGCTGTTCCGGGTCGGGGGGCTGCGTGTCGTCCATCAGGAACCCGACGGACGCAACTAAATCGGTCATCGAGATATCCTCGGTGGCCCAATCAGTAAAGGGCTATCGCCCGTGGCCCCGATGATCGATGGTGTCGGTTCTGGCGAACGGTCACGCGATTCGGTCCGCGGGCCCGCCATCGTCGCCGGGATATACGCCCGTTAACTATGGCCTGGTTCCGCGAGCCTCGAGACATGGTGGGCGCCTCCGACGCGACGTCGGATACCCTCGAGCCGCCTCGCGCCGACGATGCGAGTGGCTACGGGGTCACACTCACACTCGTCGGCGCGGTGTTGCTAGCCTTCGGCTATTACGGCGTCGTCGGCCTGCAGGAGGGACGGAGCCTGGGTCAGGCACTCCCGGAACCGTTCTACATCCTCGCGCTGGCGTTCCTGTTCGTGCTCGAGTTGTTGAAGTGGCGGCGGCTCGACGCGGTGGTCCTTGCCCGCGCTATCGCGCTGACGGCGGTCTACGGCGGCCTGTTCGTCCTCGCGGTCGAGGGTGGCGCGTACCTCGGAGATCACCCCGAGGCCGCCCTCGAGGGGTTCGTCGGCGTGACCGTCTTCGCCGCGGCACTCGTCGTCTCGGTGTTGCTCTACGTGGGCTACCTGACGGTGGTGGACACGGGCGAGAGTGCGTGAGCCCCCCGTCACGGACCGTGGGCTGGCACGGTCCTGGCAGCGTGACGGGTAACACCCGACTACCAAAGGGACCGCTCGAGGTGCGGTCGGTATGGTCACCGACAGGGAACTGGTCGAGAAGTGGCGGACCCAGGTGTTCAAACCGGCTGCCAACGAGGTCAACCGCTTTCTGGAGGGGTTCCCAAACCGACGAGCGCTCACCATCCCGTTCGAGCGCGTCGGCGCTGACTATCGCTTCTCCGAGCCGCTGTTCGAGGAACCGGACCGTACGCTCGAGGCCGGTCGGCGGGCCCTCAGTGAGGTTGCCACGGAACTGGGCGACGACGTGGTCGGTGTTCACCCCGACGACCGCGTCTACCTACGGGTGACCGACCCGCCCCTGGAGCGTCGCCAACCGATCGGGGCGTTACGGACCGACGTCTGCAACCAGTTGATCCGCGTCGACGGCATCGTGGTCGACGTCGGCGAGGTCCGACCCAGAGCGATCGTCGCCGACTATCGCTGTGTCCGCTGTGAGCACCACGAGCGCGTTCGCCAGCCGGGTCGCTACCGGCGCGAGCCTGCCCGGTGTTCGTCGTGTAACGCCGCCGGCCCGTTCACGCTCACACCGGAACGGGCGACTTGCGTCGACAGCCAGCACATCCGGCTTCGCGGTGGGCAGCGCGACGGGGGCGCCGGTGGCGGACAGACGGCTGAGGAGGGGAGAGCCAGTTGTCTGGGCACCGATGTCCGCGGTGCTGGCAGCGACAGCCGTACTCACACTGGTGGCAACGATAGCGTCGACGTCGCTCTCGAGCACGACCTCGTCGGCCGGCTCGAGCCGGGGGACCCCTGCTCACTCACGGTGATTCCACGGGTGCGATTCGACGACGACACCACGACCGGGACGATCGAACTCGAGGCGGTGAGCGCCACGACGAGTGACACCGGGAGGGAGCTCGAGCAGTAGGATCCCGTCAGCGACGGTTCGGGGCAGCCGGTGGCCGTGACGAGGCGACTCGATCCCGGATCGACGGACCGCCCTCGAGCGGTCGAACACGATGAATCGGAACGGCCATCGCATCGTCCGGGGATCGACCCCCGGCCTGGCCCTCACGCCGAAACAGACCGTTGCAAGCCCTGAACACCGTGATCAGCGGGCGCTGGGGACAGAGCAGAACGGATTTACGTTGCGGGCCACTTCCCTCGAACATGGATTACGAGTCGAGTCTCGACCGCGCGATGGAGAACGTTCCCGACATCGGTGGGAGCGACGAGCGCCTGAACATCCCTAACGCTCAGGCACAGAAAGACGGTGCGTTCACCCGGTTTACCAACCTCGGCGAGATCGCCGACACCCTCTCTCGGGAGACCGACCACCTCCACCGATTCGTCCAGCGAGAGCTTGGGACCAACGGTAAACTCGGGGACGGGCGGAGCCGATACAACGGGAGCTTCTCGGGCCAGGACTTCGACGCCGCCATCGACGCCTACGTCGAGGAGTACGTCCGCTGTTCGGAGTGTGGCCTCCCGGACACGCGCCTCGTCCGCGAGGACCGAACCCCTATGCTTCGCTGTGACGCCTGTGGGGCGTTCCGACCGGTGACCAAGCGCTCCTCGAGCGCCCAGCAACAACAGCAACGCGAGGCCGTCGAGGAGGGCCAGACATACACCGTCGAGATCACGGGCACGGGGCGGAAAGGCGACGGCGTCGCCGAGAAGGGGAACTACACCATCTTCGTTCCCGGTGCGAGCGAGGGCGACGTGGTGGACATTTACATCAAGAACATCTCCGGCAACCTCGCGTTCGCCAGACTCGACTGATACGGTTTAGTGTCACTGTTTACCGGTGAGTGCCGAACCCAGGCTGGCACTCACCGGGAAGAGACGACACCAATCCGTATGAGGGGGGAATCGATCGACGGCTGCCGCGGTGTCGTGGCACCACTCCGTCGACACGCTTAATACATTGGTACAAGACTCGTAGCGAATTGGTACACTTTTTGAAGCCCCATGCGTCTCGAGCGAACCTATCGGATCGCTTGAACGTGAGCGACTCGAGTCGTATCCGCAGCCCCCGACGAGTCGCTTCGCCTCGAGTGACGATCCAGCGGGAACGAAATACTGAGTAGGCGAGGCAAAAAAACCGTCGACAATGGCTCCCGTTCGAAACCTGCTCTCGTCGCTCCTGGTCCTCCTCTTCGGCATCGTCGCCCTGGTCATCATCTCGACGGTCGTCTTCTTCGTGACGATCTTCGTCGTCTCGACGGCCTCGAGCCTCGCGAACTACGATCCCAGCGCGGACTTCGTGGTCCTCTCCTCGGCGCTGATCGTCGTCGCCGTGATCCTGACCGGCGGGTTCACGCCACGGCTCTCGGATTCGGACGGCCCCGACGACGAGGCGCCGGTCGACGACCGGACATTCCGGTGACGTGGGCGGATTATAGTACCAACTGAAACGAGTTACACACCCTCACAGCGAGTCGGCTCCGAACCGGTTTGAGACCGGTTCTGCGCCATGGTGTCGTGCGGGTGTGTGTAATGACTTTCACTGGCTACTATAGTATAGCTTGGCGATGGATCGCCAGTCGACGAGCCGCTGGGTTGGCCTCGAGTCCGTCTGGAGCCTCGAGGGGGAACCGACTCGAACACTCAGGCGTAAGCCTCGAACTCCTCGCCGAAGACGAGGAAGTAGCCGGTTCCCACGAGGCCGATGACGGTCGCGATGGTGAACGCCACGACTGGATCCCCCGCGAAGACCGCCTCGCCCGTCAACGGGTTCGAGAACCCACCCCAGAGCAGGCCGCCCAGAGCAGCACTCGGGATGACGATCAGGTTCCGCAGCAGGTAGTACGTGCCCGTCACCCGGCCGCCGGCCCCCATCTCGGCGGGCCCGACGATCAGTGCCTTGTGTGCCGGAAGTCCCGCGAACCGCAACCCGGAGAAGGCAAAGAGGAGCGCCACGACGCCCGCGGTTCCGAAGATCCAGACCCCGCCCTCGGGAACCGAGATGAGCATGATCGGAAACACGGCGTAGACGAGAAAGCCCGCAGCGACGACCGGCTTTAACCCGACGCGCTCGGCGAGCTTGGCCGCCGGGATCATCACCAGCAAGGCGATGGCCATCTCGAGACCCAGCAGGACCCCGAAGAAGGCCTGCGGCGAAAGGCTCTCACCCGCGAGCGGGATGGCGAACGGGAGGTCCAGTCCGACGGTCAGGAACTCCGTGATCACGAGGACGAAGAAGATGTAGACCATTCCGTTGGCGAACCGGACGAGCGTATCCCCGACCAGCAGGGGTCGCAGTTCGTCGGGCATCTCCCGCAGGTCGCGTTTGATCTGCTCGAGTCCCTCGAACTCCTTGCCAAAGCTGTCCTCACTCGAGTCGTAGAGTCGGTGCTGGAGGAGGGTCCCCAGAATCCCGACGGCGATGGCGACGACTAGGATCAGCTGAAAGGCGAGGACGACGTCGTCGGATGCGCTGGTGAAGGGCGCAAAAATGGCGGCGGCGATCAGCGGCCCCACGAGGAACGCGGTGCGCCGAAAGCTCTCGGTGCTGGCGAAGCCGGCCGCCAGTTGCGTCGGGGGGACGGATTGTTTGACGATGGCGTAGGTGGCCCCAAGACCGAATGACTTCCAGGCCTGGGCGAACACGAGGCCGACGAAGATCGCCAGAATCGAGAGTTCGACCGGCCCGACGGTGATACCAGCCAGAAACGGGGCGGCGAGCCAGATGGTGAAGCCGACGGTCGCGAGCAAGCCGAAGACGGTGAGGGCGTACCGCGAACCGATGCGATCGGAGATGGCGCCGCCGGGGTAGGGATAGACGGCGCTGATCACGTTCCCGAAGCTCCCGAACAGGCCGATGACGAGCGCCGTCGCCCCGAGCGCGGCCATGTACTCGGCCATGTACCGACCCGTCATCTGGAACCCCAGACTGAACGCAAACATGGCCAGCGAGAGAACGATCACGTCCCGCTCGAGGGCGAAGAACTGTCGCCAGGCGTCGAGCGGGTCGGCCTCCGTCCCTGCGTCGGGATCCTCGAGACTCATACCGGTTGGGGTACCGATTCCAGACGCTTGATAGTTTGCGTGTCGTCCTCGACCCCTGGGTGTGACACCACCGTGTTGACGATACCGCTCGAACTCCCGCCACGGAAGTCAGGCCACGAACCGCCCGACGTCATGCCGGTATCGCCGTCTATCTTGATACAGCGAGAGAATCCCGCCGTTCACTGCGGGCGTGAATCTTGATACAGCGAGAGAATCCCGCCGTTCACGGCGGGCGTGAATCGCGTAAGCTCTGGTGAAAAGCCGGCGAGCTACTGCTGGTCTTGAGTCTCCAACGTGTCGAGTCCGGCTTCTAACAACTCTGTATAGGCTTCTGATAGCGTCAGGTCGCGTTCCTCTGCGAAGTCTTTGATACGTCCCTGTAACGTGTGAGTTATTTCTACGTTTGGTCGCATGGTCCAACGGTCTTTTATGCACGGCAACCTAACAATCTGTCGTCGTGAGGCGTGCCAACACGTTCGCCGTGCGACCGCTCACCGACGACGATGAGCAGGTGCTACGCGACCTGTTGGACGCTTCCGCCGCTCTCTGGAACGAGATTAACTACCAGCGCCTTATGCGCTACAACGATGAGGACGGTTTCGAGGGCGACGTGTGGGACGCTGACACCGGAAGAATCGAAGGTAAATACAAAGACGTTCTCGCCGCTTCCACTGCCCAAACTGTCCGGCGAGCAAACACCGAAGCGTGGCGTGGATTCTTCGAGAACAAGAAGAAGTTTCACGACGAGTCGAACGCGTCGGTCACGGAACACCCGGAACCGCCGGGCTTCCGTGGTAACGAAGACGACGGACGTGTTCTCAAAGGCGTCGTCCGAAAGGACGCATACAGTGTTGAATGGGGCGAGCGTTCCCGACTTGAGATGGTAGTTGGTGAAAACCTTCGAGACAGGCACAACAGCCCGAAAAGCCGTCTTCGGCTGGAAATCGTCGGCAACCCGAACTGGCCCGAATACGAAGACCAAGGCCGGTTGGAATTGTGGTACGACGAGACTGATAGCACCTTCCGAGCTTCGCAACCCGTGACTGTTTCTGACGAGACACGGGACACTCCACTGGCCTCGGAGAAGGCCGCTCTGGACATTGGTGCGAATAATCTCGTCGCCTGTACCACCACGACCGGCGAACAATACCTGTATGAAGGCCGTGAGTTGTTCCACAGGTTCCGTGAGACCACGCGAGAGATCACCCGGTTACAGTCCAAGCTACAGGAAGGCCGATACAGTAGTGAACGTATTCGGCGGCTGTACCGGAAACGGACTCGTCGCCGTGATCACGCCCAAGAAGCACTATGTCGTGATCTCATCGAACGGCTGTACGCCAAAGGCGTGGACACAGTGTATATCGGTGGGTTGACCGATGTGTTGGACACGCACTGGTCGGTCGAAACGAACGCCAAGACCCACAACTTCTGGGCGTTCAAGCAATTTACTGAACGGTTGGCCTGCACCGCCGAGGAATACGGTATCTCGGTCGAGGTGCGGTCGGAAGCATGGACCAGCCAAGAGTGCCCGCAGTGTGGTTCGACAGACCGAACAACACGACATCAGGACACGCTCACCTGTCCATGTGGGTTCGAGGGCCACGCCGACCTTACGGCGTCAGAAAAGTTCCTGAGGCGGCAGACAGAACAGGCAGTCAGGCCGATGGCACGGCCCGTGCGGTTCGAGTGGGACAGCCACGAATGGCTGGAGTCACCACGCTCTCCCCGTCCCAAAGAACAGCGCACAGACCCGAGTACCGTCCACCGTGACGGGAATGTTGCTTCCGGCGAGTCGTAGACCGACTGAGACTCCTACGGAGGAAACCGCGCCGTTCACGGCGCGGAGGATGTCATACCGGAATTGCCATCGTGCCGACCCTGATGGGATTCGTGGCCGAACCGACGTCGATCGCCGTCGCGATGTGGCTCCCCGTGGGCCTCGCGGGTGTCCTCGTCGGCGTCATCGGCTGGTTGGCGCGACTCGAGGCGGTTTCGTGAGCGAACCGGCGCTCACGAGTCGGCGTTGGCTTCGCACAGTTTGACGCGGGTCGCCAGCGCGAAAAAGAGCGCCAACATGGTGAACGACACCTCGCCGGCAGCGATCACCCCGATTGCGTCGGCGCCGAGGAACATCGGTTCGTCGCGGGCGACCGGAATCGACGTATGGTGGGGCTCGCCGACGATCGGGACGAAGTAGTCCACGATCAGGTTGAACGCGTAGTAGGCGGTGGCGACGGCCACCGCCCAGACGGGGAAGTCGGTGATACGATGGAGGATGAACGCCTGGACGACCATCCCGAGGTGACTCCAGAAGAGAAACTGAAACATCAGCGGGTGGGTGAACGACGCGTAGGTGTCGTAGAACGCGAGCAGGGTATAGGGCGTCCACAGCCCGAGAATGATATTGCCGAAGAAGGCGATGGCGGTGAGCCACGGTAGCTCGTGGCCGAGTTTCCAGGCCGCGAGGGCGAGGGCAATCGCGAGCGTCGCCAGCGGGCTATCGGGCACCATGGGCCACATCACCATCGGCGTCGCCGCCAGCTGCGCCTGGTAGTACCAGAACCCGAAGGCCGTCCCGACGAGGTTGATCGCCACGATCAGCCAGACGAAACGGAGCCCGAAGTCCTCGAGGGCCGCCGGCACGGGAGCCAGGTACCGCGGCAGGGGTGCACGATCCGGGAGCGTCGCGGTCATCGCTCCCGACCACGGACGCGGCCCGCAAAACGCTAGCGGTCCGCGCCGGCGATACGAACGGGTCGTGTGTATCTCACTCATCGCGACCCCGACAACTTATTTCGAACCACGTCAACCCTCGCGCATGGATCCCGAACCAGGGCCACCGGGCAGCCGGCGACTCTCGACGGGCCACGTCGTGACCTACCCCCTCGAGGTCGAGGCGACAATCGGCGGCGTGATCCTCCCGGCCCGTCGATCGGCACTCGAGGCGGTGCTCCCGGCCGACCTCGAACCGGTCCCGCTGGGCCCAGGGATCGGTGCCGTCGTCCTCGCGGGCGTCAGCTACCATCACGTCGGCGTCGAGGGTATCGATCCCTACGACGAGTTTGCGGTCATCGTGCCGACCCTCGATGGTGGCTGGCCATCGCTCCGTCACCTTCCAGCGCTCGCCAACCGCCTCGGCGGCTACGTCCACTGGCTCCCCGTCACCAGCGAGGCCTCGGTCGCGCTCGGGCGGGAGTGCTGGGGGTACCCGAAGGAGCTGGCGACGATCTCGGTGACCGACGGTCCACGCTCGATACGAACCACCCTCGAGACGGCCCAGGGCACCTGTCACCTCGAGGCTCCTCGGTCGCGGCTCGGACGGACGCCCCGACGCGAGTGGGCACTCACGAGTCACACCGATGCGGGGGATCGACGGCAGGCCGTCGACACCGTTTTGGCGGGAGGAATCGCACACACACCGGCGGTCGAGGCCTCAGCGTCCTGGCCGTCGACGCTCGAGCCCCTGGCCAGGCTCGAGATGTGGCCACGGCCGCTGGTGGCGATCACGGGCTCGCGTGTCACCGGGCGGATTCACCAGGGCCGATTCGCGAGGTGACCGCGAGCGGCCATCGACGCCGCTCGAGCGAGGGAGGCTGTCCTTCGATTCGAAATATCTTTCCCTGGCCCCTCGAACCACCCACCAGTGACAGCCGACCGGAAACAGTTCTGGGCACTCTATCTCTCGCGGTTCGCCGAGGGGTTTGGCTTCATCACCCTCGTCACCCTGCTCCCCTTCTACATCGAGGTGCTCGAACCCTCGAGCACGACGATTTTGGGCGTCACGATCAGTTCTGGCATCATCATCGGGCTCTACGCCTCCGGCTACACCATTGGGAAGGCGCTCTCGATCGTCCCGCTGGCCTGGGGTGGAGATCGCTTCGACAAACGGCTCGTCCTCTTGCTGGTGTTGGGGCTGAGTATCGTCGTCTACGCCCTGTTTCCGCTCGTGGACTCGAGCGCCTCGTTCATCCTCCTCCGGCTGCTCCAGGGGGTGGCCGTCACCGGCTCGAGCCTGATGGGGCTCTCGCTGGTGGGACAGATCGCCGACGTCGGCACCCGCGCGAATCACATCGGGAAGGCAAACGCGGCGAACTTCGCGGCGTCGATCGTCGGCAGCCTCAGCGCGGGCCTGCTGTACGATCAGTACGGCTTCGGCCCCATCTTCGCCATCATCGTCTGCGTGCTGTTCGTCGCCTGGTTCGGCACCTACCGCTACCTCGAGCCGGACGAAACCCGCGTCGAGGGGTTTCCCTTCACGGGGCTGGCACTCAACCGACGCATCCTCACGCTCTCGAGTTTTCGGTTCCAGTACGCCTTCTCGGTCGAGATCGTCCGCACGTGGACGGCCGTCTTCGCCGGCGTCTCGGCCGCTCAGGGTGGGATCGCCATGGGAGCGTTCGCCGTCTCGATGATCGTCGCCGCCGAGAAGTTCACCAACATGATCTGTCAGCCCTTCACGGGTCGGCTCTCGGATGGGTACGGTCGCGCGCTGTTCGTCTTCGCCGGCGGCACCGCTTATGGACTGATCGCCTTCCTGGTGCCGCTCACCCCCACGATCGGGGCCGCCCTCGCGTTACCCGCGACGTATCCGTACCTCGGAACGCTCTCCCAGGCGTTTCTCCCGCTGCTCGTAATCTCCGGGCTGTTGGGCGTCGCCGACAGTTTCCGCGAACCGGCCAGCATGGCGCTGTTCGCCGACGAGGGCACCAGTGAGGGTGGAGTCGCCTCGAGTTTCGGCATCCGCGAGCTGGTCTGGCGACCGGGGTCGATCGCCGGCCCGCTCATCGCCGGCGAACTCATGACTGGGTTCACCATGGCGTCGGTGTTCTACGTCGGTGGCGCGTTCGCGCTCACGGGATCGGTGACGTTCCTCCTGATTCTCTCGCGGTTCCACGGGACGAACGCGCTGTGGAGCTGGTGAGTCTCGAGGGAGAGAATCATAAGAAAAAAATTATTTCTTTGATCGATTCCCTTGAGATTCAAAAGTCTATTTAATGTTACTTTCAGACCTTCTAATCACTACTTTGCATAGTTAGGGATTGTTCAAATGACCATTGCTACCATATCGTTGATTGATGTCCCCCCGACAAACCCGACGCCGCGTACTGACCCTCGCTGGTGCAACTGGTGTCCTCGCCCTCGCTGGCTGTCTCGGTGACGATGACGACCAGGCAGGACCCGATGAAGACGAGGAGATGGACGACGACGAGGACCACGACGATGAGGCGATGAACGACCACGACGACGAAGACGATGACCACGACGACGAGGCGATGGACGACGACGAGGATGCGGACGCCGACGAAATGGCAACCCTCCGGGTCGCTCACCTCTCACCCGACGCCCCCAACGTCGACGTCTACATCGACGGCGACGCCGTCCTCGAGGACGTCCCGTTCCGGGCCGTCAGCGACTACCTCGAGGTCACCGCGGGCAGCTACGAGGTGATGATCACCGCCGCCGACGACCCCGACACCGTCGTCTTCGACGAGGAACTCGAGGTTCCTGCGGGCGCGTTCACCGTCGCCGCTCTGGGCGAACTCGCCGAAGAGAACCAGCCGTTCGCCCCCGACGTCTTCGAGGACGACGTGAGCGACCCCGGCGACGACGCACGCGTCCGCCTCGTCCACGCCGCCCCCGATGCGCCGAATGTCGACGTCACCGTCGGCGACGGCGAAACCGTCCTCTTCGAGGACGTCGGCTTCGGCGAGGCCGACGCCCTGGAGGTCCCCCCTGACGCCTACGAACTCGAGGTGAGACCCGCCACCGACGACAACGACGGCGACATCGTCGAAACCTTCCCGGTCGAACCCGAAGCGGGCACCGTGTACACCGCGTTCGCGGTCGGTTACCTCGCCCCTGAAGACGCCCCCGCTGAGGAAGCGTTCGACCTCGAGGTGGTCGTCGACGCGATGCCCGACGACGATGACGACGAGATGGCAACCGACGACGACAGCGACGACGAATACTGAGACAGGTTGCTGTACCGCGGTGCCGATAAGTAGCCGTCCGAATCGGCAATCACCGGGAAGCAACGACAGGATATCGCCTGAGAGGGGCTCTGCCCCAGTGAATCGCCGAGTGCCCCTCCTGCGATAAGCGTTCGGCGCTGACGTGAGACACCAGTCTCAACGACCACGGCAACGCCGCTTGCACAGCACCCCGCCAGAAACGCCGAGCCAACCGAGTCACACAGCCGGCCGGCGCCGTGCGAGTCCTTTATATTCCCGGCGGGTGAACTTCTGTCTGATGAGTCAGCACAGCTCGAGTATGGCGGGTGAGGACGAGTCGTTCACCCGGGAGATCATGTACATCATGATCGTCTGGACGATCGCCGTCATCAGCGCTGGTATTGCACTCGTTTTTTTGCGGGATTCGTTCGCCTCGATCTTCGCGATGGCGCCACTCGTTGGGTTCTGACGCCGTCACCGCCACCGCCAGCACCAACGGTGACCGTCCTGACCGGGCGGTGCGGACACCGCTATCGTGAAAACTGAAAACGATTTACACACCCTCATGGCGAGTCGGCTCAGAACCGGTTTGTCACCGGTTCTGAGCCATGGTATCGTGAGGGAGTGTACAGTGACGTTCAGTGGCTACTGTAGGTCGTCCGGTACCGAAACATGAGATACACGATCACGAAGACGAAGGCACTCGCGAACAGGTACTCACCCAGGGACACGGCATACACCAGCGCCCCGGTGTTGAGCACGATGCCCACGAGATAGATCGGCCGCAGTCGTGCAGGATTCATTGCCACCGCACCCCCCACAACTCGCGAGTGGCCCGCACGTGAGTCTGTCGCCGCCAGCGCGATCGATCTGACTCGTTCATGATCCCCACTCGGGTTGGGATCGTCCTGAATCCGTCGCTCGAGGCCAGGCACCGACAGATTTGGCAGGTACCACGCCAATCACCTATGAAACCAACGTTTATCGTCGTAGGGTAACACCGTCCAGACATGTCCTCCACCGATGACGAGGAGTCCCTGGCGGGCGTCCCGTTGATCGAGGGTACAGTCGCGGGCATCGCCGCCTTCGTCGTGGGGTACGTCCTCACGTACGTCCTCGCGGTCGTCGACTCGGAGTTCGGGGGTCACGAGTCCGATTCGGCGTTCGAGTTGCTCGGCATCGTCTTCTACAACGCTCACTTCGTCGAGGGCGAGTTCACCGCCTCCGCGGGCGGATTCGTCGAAGGGACCGAACGGTTCAATCTGATCGCCGAGGAGAGCACCCAGTTGCCCGAACCCGTGTTCTATCTCGTGCCGATCGTCCTCCTCGTGGCCGCAGGCTATCTCGTGGGCAATCGTGCACTCGAGGCATCGGCGGAGCCGACGGATGGTGTCGTCGCCGGTGGGTCGGTGGTGCTCGGCTACCTCCCGCTCGCGCTGATCGGTACCGTGCTGTTCGAGGCGAGTGACGAGGTCTCCATCGGAGACGTGAGTTTCAGCGCGACGTTCGCGCCTGACCCGCTCATGTCGGTCGTCTTCGTCGGCCTCGTGTACCCGCTCGTCTTCGGGGCCATCGGCGGGGCACTCGCCAGTCGCTAGCGCTTCCTGTCAGCGAAGGGGAACTTCACCACCGGCGGAAAAAACGCCTATGTGGGGGCCTGGCATAGTTGTCAGTATGGCACTCGAAACACCCAGCCTCAGCCACTCGCGCTGTCTGAATTGCGGCTTCGAAGCACCGGGCGGAGACGACCAGTGGCTTCGCGTGGACGTCCCCGGGCTCGGTCGCATGACCCAGTGCCCCGAGTGTGAGAGTACGAACGTGATCACGGGGCGGTGAGGAGCCCCCTGCCGTTGGGAACAGACTCAAGCCCCTGAGACCCCAGGTGCAGCCATGAGCCAGGATCGATCACTCGAGCGCGAGGACTTGCCGGAGACCGACGCCGAATGGCGTGAGCACCTCTCCGAGGAGGAGTACCGAATCCTTCGGGAGGCCGGCACCGAACGCCCGTTTTCGGGCGAGTACGTCGACCACAAGGCAGACGGGAGCTACGACTGTGCAGGGTGTGGGGCGACGCTGTTCGAGTCGGGCACGAAGTTCGACTCTGGCTGTGGCTGGCCCAGTTTCTACGATGCCGACGAAGACGTGATCGAGACGCGACTCGATACCAGCCACGGCATGCGTCGGACGGAGGTCCTGTGTGCCACCTGTGGTGGCCACCTCGGCCACGTCTTCGAGGACGGCCCCGAACCGACGGGCGAGCGCTACTGTATCAACTCCGCCGCTCTCGAGTTCGAGGGCGAGTGAGACCCCGAGCGGTCGAGACGAACCGATTCACAAGAAGGAGTCAATCGACATGTCGCCGAAAACCTACCGCTGTCTCTGTGGTGCCACCCTCGAGTATCGCCAGGACCTCGAGAAAGAATCCGGCGGCCACACCCCCACGTGGCTGTGTACGGACTGCCGGACACCCGTTCCCGGCATCGTCGCCGAGCAGTTACGCCACCAACACCCCTCCTGATGGGGACGGTCGGGACCAAAGTGACGACCGAGAGCGTTCCAGGGTAGATCTGTCACGCTCGAGTGTCGCCACACTCGAGGGACGGGACGGGTGTTTTCGGCCGTCTGAGGTGCACCGAAGCTGACATCCAGCACGGCGTCGCTCCTGGGATGTGGAGACGACGGCGGCCACACAACCGCCGGACACCAGTACCATTACGGCCCTCACCCCCCAAGCGAAGGTATGCAAACGCACATCGTCCCGGTCGGCTTCGACTACGACCGGCTGATCGCTCCCCTCGTGCGCGATCAGTACACCGTCGACCACGTCATCCTGCTCGAGGGGGCCGTCGGCAGCGAGGCAAACGTCGAGTACTCCCGCCACCTCTCGACGAAACTCGAAACGGACTTCCAGAACCTCCTGGGGGCGACCACGGAGCGGTTCATCCTCGAGGACGTCTACGACTACGACGAGGCGTTCGAGCAGGCTTTCGACCTGATCACCGAGGAACTCGACCGGGGTCACGAGGTCTGGGTCAACGTCGCTGCGATGCCCCGAACGGTGAGCTTCGCCTTCGCCACCGCCGCTCACTCGCTGATGGTCGAACGTGAGGACGACCGCGACCAGATCCACACCTATTACACCGCCCCGGAAAAGTATCTCGAGACCGAACTCGCGGAGGAACTGCGCGAGCAGTCGGCGTTGCTCGAGGGGCTGCTCGACGAACCGCACGGGGCCGATGGTGACCCCGGTAGTGACGCTATCGACAACGGCCGCCTGGCCGAGCGCCTCGAGAGCGCCCGGGAACTCCTCGCGGAGTTCGACGAGCGCGGGACGACCATCGGCGCGAAGGAGATCGACGGCGAGCACATCGTCGAACTCCCCGTGGCCTCGTTCTCGAGTGTCAAGCCGTTCGAGGAGCTCATCCTCTACAAACTCGGCGACGACGGAGAGTTCGAGTCGGTCTCAGAACTCGCGGAAGCGCTCGCCCGCGAACTCAACGAGGAGTACACCGACAGCTTCCGCTCGAAGGTAATCTACAACGTCGACCGCCTCGGCCCGGGCGGAAAGGGCTACATCGAGCGCGAGGAACACGGGAAGTCCTATCGCACCCGTCTCTCCCGGATCGGGGAACTGTGGGTCCGGGCCCACTCGGATTCGCCGACGGATCCACAGGACTGACAGCGGGGACGGTGGGCTCGAGTCTGGGGGCGACTCAGGTCGTTCGAGTGGTGGGGCCAGCCATGAGCGCTCGAGGGTGAAAGCGACCCAGGCCGCTCGATCACGCGTTCCGGCGGTCGGCGACGACCGACGAACCATCCCTCCTGTCCATCGCTTCCCCGCCGTTTGCGGAATCGGTATCCAGGAGAGGCGCATCTCTGGCGTCGCTTTCGTTCCCATCTGCACCCGGTGGCGAGGGTGCCCCGCTGTCGGTTTGCGTCGCCGGCAGGTCCTCGGGTGGGCCAGCGTCTTCGGGCGGTCCCGCGCCTCCGGACCCGTTCCCCGGTGGTCCCGTTCCGTTGGCGACGTCCGCCGGCGACCCATTGGCAGCCCCGCGAACGTCAGCCGGCGTCGAGACGTTCGCCGCGGCAGCGTCCGGGCCGGTCGTGGGTGGTCCCCGGGTGTCGTTCGACGACACGGGAGTCGACTCGTTTCCGTCAGTCGCGTTTGCAGCCGTCTCGTCACTCGAGTTGTTCCCGGCCGCCGTGGCCGAAGACGTGGTCCCGTCGTCGACGAACGGGGACGTAGTCCAGGTGGTCGGGAGGGGCGAGGGCTCGTCGCGGGGGTCCGCGTCAGTCAGCAGGGCCGGCCCCGCGTCGGGAAACACGAGGACTGTGGTGCCGAACACGGTGAGGGCCACCAGCGCAATCAGGACGAGCAACCCGAGTCCAGAGGGCTGCTCGTCGTCACTCCCGGCCATAGTGGGTTGACGTCGCCGGCCGACGGGCTTTGTTAGGCACCGCCCACGAACGGTCGGATCGAGGACCGGGATCTGTACTCGTATTGCGAGATGCAACACGTTGTGACTGCTCGAGAGCTTTGTTACTCCCCTTACTGGCGAGTGTCGTCGTCGGACGCGTCGAGCTCGGTATCCGAGGCGTCACGCTCGGCACCGTCGTCGGTCCGGGTGCCAGCAATACCGCCGTGGGCCGGATGATCTGGAACCGAAAGGAGGGCATACGAGTGCATCACGCTGGCGAGTCGATCACCCAACGCTCGCAGTCGATCGCCAGCGGTCATACCTGAGGTGTCGAGACCTGGAGTGATAGGCGTTGTGCGTCGGTCCCTATCCGAATCGCTCGAGAAGGCGTTCCCTGACGACGAGTAGACACGGAAGCACGGTCAGACACGCGAGGAAGGCGTAGATGATTGCCAGTCCCGTCACGAGACCGAACCGCTGGAGCGGGGGGGCGAGTGCGAGTGCCAGCACGCCGAAGCCGGCGGCGGTGGTCGCGGCACTCCCCAGGAGCGCGCCACCGGTGCCCGTCACGGTGGCCGTCAGGGCTGCCTCGAGGGTCCCGCGTCGGTCTCGCTCGTCGAAGAAGCGTTCGGCGACGTGGATGGCGTAGTCGACACCCAACCCGATCGCGAGGCTGGTGATGACCGCCGTCTCGCTGTTGAACGGAATGTCGAGTAGGGCCATCGTTCCAAGCAGCCAGGCCAGTGCCGCCACGACCGGGGCGAGCGTCATCAGTCCGAGCGAGAGCGCCCGGTGGCGCACCCAGTAGAGCACCGTCAGGAACGTGAAGATGACGACGAGCGTCACCGCGAGCGCCTGGGTCAGGGTCTCGAGCAGGGCGTCTTGCACGACGGCGGTGGTGATCGGGCCGCCCGTGGCGACGGCGGTCACCGGTGCTGCCGTCTCGATGTCGTCGGCGAACGCTCGGGAGTCGTCGGCGACGCTCTGGGCCGAGGCGTCGCCGCGAACGTCGATGGTCAGGCGGGCGGATTCGTACGCACCGTCGTCCGTTCGCTCGAGGACCGTCGAGGCAGCGGTCTCGTCGGCCGCGAAGAGGACGTCGTAGAGCCCCTCGAGGTCCTCGGTTGGGACCGCGTCCTCGCCGTCCCGACGTTCCTCGAGTGCCTCGGCCACCGTCTCGTTCTCCGCCGCGACGTCCTCGATGACCGAGAGTGGCCCCTGGACTGCAGCCGTGCCGTCCGCACCGACGGTGATGGTCCCCTCGCCATCGACGCTCGAGCGGGCCGCCTCGATTGCGCTGAGGGTATCGGGGTCGGTGATGCCGTTCGTACCGTCACCGCCTCCGCCGTCGTCACGCAACAGTACTTGGGCCTGTGAGTCAGCGTCCCGATCCTGGAAGTTATCCGCGAGGTAGGCGGCGTCGTCGGCGATCGTGTAGGTTCCCGCGGCGAGCGGCCCTGGGAGGGATTTCGCCCACTCGGGGGCGTCCTGTGGCAGGAAGTCGGCCTCGTTGAACTCCGTGTCGATGCCCGTCGCCCCATACACACCCCCTGCGGCGACGAGGAACGCGACGAGGACGACGGCCAGTGGGGCCTTCCGTGAGAGCGCGACGCCACCCGAGAGCGCCCGGTTGATCGGACCCGGCGTCACGCCGAAGGCGGGTTTGGCCCGATTCCACCCGAATCGGCCCTCGAGTAGACCATCTACCTCCACCTTCAGTGCAGGGACGAAGAGGCCGAAGGCGACGAACGTCGCGAGGATCCCCCCGGCACTCAGGACGGCGAAGTCCTGGATGGCGGGAAGCGGGCTGACGACGTTCGAGAGGAAGCCGACCCCCGTCGAGAAGGTGGCAGCGGCGAGGGCAAGGACGACGCCCCCGAGGCCGAGAATCATGCCCCCGCGAATACTGGCGTGGTCGGTCACTGCATCGGACTGGCTCGCACCATCAGCCCCGTCGCCGGCACTGTCCGTCGCCAGTTCGGATTCCTCGACCGCCGAAAGCGTTCCCGCTCGAGCCTCCCGATATCGCATGACGACGTGTAACGAGTAGTCGATGGAGAGCCCGATCAGCAGGAAGGGGACGGCGATCAGCAGCTGGCTACTGGGGATCTGGAGCCAGCCGATGAGGCCCGCGAGCCAGGCCATGACGACGCCGATGCCGAACAGCCCGATCAGGACGTCCACGACGTCCCGATAGGTCACGCCAAGGACGAACAACACGAGGACGAGCGCGACTGGCGTGATGATGGCGAAGCTGTCGCCGACTGCGTTGACGGAGGCCTGGTCGCTGATGCCCTGGCCGAACACGAACCCGCCGTCGAACCGATCGTCGAACACCGAGGCGACCGCGACCTGCGCATCGTAGGCCGCCTGTGGCTCCTCGTCCTCGCCGGTGTCATCGACCTGGAAGAGAAAGACGATGCGGGACTCGGCCTCGAGATCACCCGTCTCGGCGGAACGTGGGAGGAAGTCAACAGGGTCCTCACCCGGCGTCTCGGCCTCCGGGTCGAGTACGTCCGCGAGGAGCGTCTCGAACTCCTCGTCCGAGCGGTCTTCGAGAGCGTCGAGTTGTTCCTCGAGCGTAGGCTCGCTCGTGTCGGGTGGACCGGCACCGTCCGCAGCACGATCCTCGAACACCGCGGCCGTGGCGACGACGTTCTCGAGGCCGACGAAGCCGTCGTCATCGAGGGTGGCGTTGATCGAGTCGTTCGCACGCGCCTCCTGCTGGAACGCGAGGCCCTCGATGAACGATTCCCTGGTCAGGACGTTCGCGGTGGCGTTGGCGTCGGCGTCGCTGTGGCGTTCGCCGTCACTCCCGATCATCGGATCACGGATTACGATCTGTGAGACGACCCGGTCGTCGGTGTCGTAGCGGTCGTCGATGTACTCGAGGGCGGCAGTCTCCTCGGAGTCGGTTTCGAATTCCCCGATGCCGGCGTCCTCGGTCTCGTTGAGGACGAACCCGGCGACCATCACTCCGGTCAGGATGAGCACGATCAACACGACGAGTGTACTGTGACCGACCACGAGGTCGGCGTAGCGACCCGCGAGGTCATCAGCCATCTATCGAATCACCCGATGTACGGATCCAGTGGCGGCGCTCAGAGAGCCCGTTCGCGCCATCCACCTGCTCGAGGACGTCATTACCGGACGTGAGATGCGAACGACTATAGCGATTTGGATAGAAATTGCGTATGCATAATCGATATCGAATTATGAACGCCGACATCGATCGCGACCGTGACCGCGGGGTGCTCTCGCCAGCCGACCGGGAGTTCCTCCTCGGTGAGCGCGAGTTAAGCCACGAGCAGTCACGACGGAATGCCGAAGCCAGGATTCGCAACCGGATCGAGGACGCCATCCTCGACTTCGACCTCCTCTTGCACACGCTGTCGAAGAAGGATCGCCGACAGGTGTTCGACGACGTTCACACCGACGACGCCTTCCTCGACGGGTTGCGAGCGATGCTCGCGTTCACCTACATCGGTACCGCCGAGCAGGGCCTCGACTTCGAGACGGTGGTGATCCCCGCCGTGCGGGCCTCCGAGGAGGCCATGGCCGCGAAAGCCGCGGGCGAAAACGTCTCCGTGGAGGTGACCTTCGACGTCGACACCGAAGTCGGCGACTCACTCGAGGGTGTCGCGGCGACCCTCGAGGCCGGCGATCCGGTCACCCCACGGGAGCTGTTTTCGATCGTGATGGCGGGCGAGTACGACCCGAGGGCACTCGAGGAGATTCCACTCCGCCTTTCGACGGCCGGTGGCGAGACACAGCCGGGTGACGATCAGTTCCTCGAGCGGCTGGCGAACTACCTCGAGGCCGACCTCGAGGTGCTGAGTGAAACGCGAGCGGTCCTTCGCCCGTGAAAACAGGTGACTGTGAACCTCCGGCACGGACGGCTCCCCCGGTCAACAGGTATTTGCCAGCGACGCACCAACAATCGATCAACGAACATCCGGACGACACGTGGCGTTCGGTTCACCGGGGCTGATCTCGCATGGACGACACCGCAAAATACCGCATCCGCGCACACGTCACGGCCGATGGCGTGGTCGAGCGTAGTGACGTCGTCGGCGCAATCTTCGGGCAGACGGAGGGGCTGCTGGGCAACGAACTGGATCTCCGAGACCTGCGCCAATCCCAGAAGGTCGGGCGCATCGACGTCGAAATCTCGAGCACCAGCGGGACCTCCCACGGGAGCCTGACGATCGCCACGAGCCTCGATAAGGTCGAGACGGCGACGCTCGCGGCCTCCCTCGAGACGATCGACCGTGTCGGCCCCTGTCGAGCGACTTTCGAGATCGCCGAGATCGAAGACGTTCGGGCCGCGACGCGCAAGGACGTCGTCGAACGCGCGAAGGAGCTCCTTCGAACCGGTTTCGACGACTCCGTGATGTCCTCCGAAGAGATCCTCGCGGAGGTTCGCGAGTACGTTCGCGTCGAGGACATTACCGAGTACGAGGGGCTACCCGCCGGCCCGCGGGTGACCGACAGCGACGCCATCATCATCGTCGAGGGTCGCTCCGACGTCCTCACGTTGCTCAAATACGGCGTGAAAAACGCCATCGCCGTCGAGGGAACAAGCGTGCCCGACGCCGTCGCCGAACTCACTCGACATCGGACAGTGACGGTCTTTCTCGACGGTGACCGTGGTGGGGACCTGATTTTCGAGGAACTCGCACAGGTGGCCGACATCGACTACGTGACCTTCGCTCCCGAGGGGGCGTCGGTAGAGGACCTCGATCACACCCAACTGTTCACCGCGCTCCGAAACAAGGTCCCGTTCCAGGCCGTCTCGAGCACGAACGATCCCCGGAACGCTATCGCGGCGACGGACGGCAGCGCTACGCCAGCACCGGCACGGCCCGAGCCAGCCGCGAACGAGGGTGCCGAGACGGAGGGATCCGAGCACGCACCTGCGTCAGAGGCCGATCCCCGTCGACCGCAGGAGGCGTCGACGGTGGCTGCCAAGACTGGGAGCACGGTCCAAGGGGGTCCGGATGGAACCAGGTCGCCCTCGCCGAAGACGAGCGCGAACGTCGCTGACGCCCCTCCAGACGAAGATGGACGTCGAGACGACGATCGAGGCGACCCAGAGAACGTCTACGAGCACACGACCGAGATCATCCGTGCGGAGACGGACCGGGCCAGACTCCTCGACGAGGAGGCTGCAGTCATCGACGACGTCGAGGCAAACGACGTGGTCTCGGCACTCGAGGGGACAGAGGACGTGTCGACGGTCATCCTCGATGGCATTCTCAGCCAGCAGACCCTCGACATCGCCGCCCAGACCGGCGTCGACTGCATCGTCGCTCGAGCGCTCGGCCAGTTTACCAAACAGCCGACCGGTGTTCGGGTGTATGCGGCCGACGACGTGGCAGAGACGCCGCCCTGAGTGCGCGTTCTGGACAGCTATCCGGACACCACCCTCGCGGAACAAGTATATACCTGACCCGGATGTGTCCGGCGAAACCAACACCGACATACCCCCATTGACCCCGGACTCGTCGGTTGGATTGTATGACAGACAATCGACTCCGCCTCGATCGGCGACGTGCGATTCAGGTACTCGGTGCGAGCGGCGCGGTGGCACTCGCCGGCTGCGTCGGCGGCGACGACGACGTCGACGCTGACGACGAGGCAGCCGACGGCATGGATGACGACCAGGACGATGACGAAGCGGCAGTCGACGACGATACGGACGATGACGACGACGATGGCGAGGAAGCGGATACCGACCTCCAGGCCCTCGTGGACCGCTTCGACGACGAACCGTTCAACGAGGAACAGATGGAAATCGAGGGCGACCGTCGTGATTACACGCCCGCCCACGTCTGGAAGTGGGTCAGCGAGGAGACGTTCATCGCGCTCCACCTGAACGATCCCAACCCGGAGGAAGCCGACGGTCTGCTGTACGTCGTCATCGGACAGAAGGGGGCCTTCAGCGAGGAGAGCCAGCCAAACGACGAGTTTACCCACTTCCACCTCGCGGAGGCCGAGGGCTGGGCGGACGGTCACGGCGGTAGCGACCCCGAGGACGAGGGGTACTGGCTCACCCACATCGCGGCCGACGAGTTCGAAATGGACTGGGGGACGGTCGAGGTCGGCGTCGACTACGACTTCATGCCCACGCCCCCGGAGGAGGAGAGCGAGGGCATCGCAGACTTCGACGTTGGCGGTGAGGGAAGCCTCTCGAACGAGGATCGGGACGCCCTCATCGACCTGTTCGATTTCGACTGGACCAACGACGACCAGCGCGAGATCGGGGGTGAAATGCGCGAGTACACGCCATCTCACGTCTGGTGGGAGCCACCGACGGACAGCGACACCGTCGTCTTCCTCCACTTCGACGAAGCCAATCCCGAGGAGGCGAACGACCTCATCTACTACGGCATCGGCCAGGCAGGCACCTTCACCAACGACGACAACCCGAACCCGGAGGATTTCACCCACTTCCACCTCGCGGACGCCGACGATTGGGAAGCCGGCCACGGCGGCGACGACGCCGAGGACGACGGCTACTGGCTGATCCATCACGCCGTCCGGCCGCTCGAGATGCCCTGGGGCGACGTCGAGGTCGGCGTCGACCGTGACTTCATGCCGACGCCCGCGGAGTGAGCGTGCCGCCGATGACCGAGCACCGACCCCGGTGGACGCGACGCGGCCTGCTCGCGACGGGGTCGACGGTGGCCCTGGGAAGCCTCGCCGGCTGTACCACGCCGGAGAGCAGTGCTGGCGACGAGGACGAGAGCGATGGCGATGCCGAGGACAGTGAGACCTACGAGGTCGCCGTCGGAGGCGATGGCGACTTCCGCTTCACGCCAGGGACCGACGAGCCCCTCGAGGTCGAACCGGGCGACACCGCCTTGTGGATCTGGGCGTCCGACGCCCACAACGTCAATCCCGAAGAGCAGCCGGACGACGCGGACTGGGCTGGCCACGAGGACCTCGAGGACGAGGGGTTCGAGTACGACTACACCTTCGACGTCGAGGGCCACTACCACTACGTGTGTGATCCACACGTCGACCAGGGAATGGTCGGCGACGTGGTCGTCGGCGATCCGGACGACGCGGCCGTAGACGACGAGGCCGGCGCGGACGAGGACCACGACGACGGCGAGGAACAGGACGACCATGGTGACGATGGTGAGGACGAGGACGTCGATTCAGCGGCGTTCTACACCTTCGACGACCCGGTCGACGCCACGGGTGAGGACGTCGTCGAGATCGAGACCCGACGGGGTGACTCGGACGAACCCGACTTCGTCTTCGATCCGTGGCACGTCACGGTCGACGAGGGCGCGACGATTCAGTGGATCAACACCGACGGTGTCTTCCACACCGTCACCTCGAGTGACGACGTCGACGATCGTCGGGGCGGCGGCGAGACCTTCGACGCCACGATCTCGAGCGAGGGCGACACCTTCGAGTGGGCGGCCGAGGATGCCGGCACCCAGGCGTATTACTGCTCGCCACACACGGCGTTCATGTACGCCAAACTCGAGATCGAGTGACGATCCCCGCCATCGCTTCGGCCCGGTTTCACAGGTTCCCTGTCAAATCCGCGATCGAGCGCACGTCGGCGAGCAGGTCGTCGACTGACGGCCGATCGGCAGGCAGTTTTCCCTCGTGAGCGACTGCCACCGTGGGCGTGCCGTCCCGCACGTCGAGATCGAGCGCGAGGGGCATCCGGCCCACGAGGTCGTGCAGCGAACCCAGGACGCCAAAGCGAACTGGCTGGTCGTAGGCGTCGCTCACCTCCGCCGAAGGGTCTGCGAGAAGCGGAAAGGGAAGCTCGTATTGAGCCTGCCACTTGGCGACTCGATCGGCCGGCTCGGGCACGATCGAGACGACCTGCGCCCGACTGTTCCTGAAGGCTTCGTATCGGTCCGCGACGGCCTGTACTTGCTTGCGGCAGTTGCCGCAGTGATAATCGCGCTGGAATAGCAGAACTATCGCGTCAGTCGCCGGGTCGGTAGCCGCCTCGGTAAGCGAGAAGGGGTCGGGGCCAGCGCCCACGTTCTCGAGTTCGAACGCCGGAACTGGCCGCGAGTCGGGATCCGCTGAGCCACCAGGGTTCGATGTCGTGTCAGTCATAGTGTCGTCTTCGGCCGCCGGGACATAGGCGTGTGGGTGGGCGTTCGCCGGTGTCCCACGACTGACGGCATCCCCCGGGGAATAATACGCCCAGTGACGCAGGCGACAGGACCACGGGTGACGGCGCTTGCGCTATAGTAGCCACTGAACGTCATTGCACACACCCACACGACACCACGGCGCAGAACCGGTCACAAACCGGTTCGGAGCCGACTCGCTGTGAGGGTGTGTCACTCGTTTCAATTGGTACTATAACTCGAGGGGCCCTCAGGGCACCGCTCCCGGCATCGACCCCTCGGTCCAGCACCCCGTCTCCGCACCACACTCGAGACAGAGCGCCACGACGACCGACTTCCCGTCATCGCTGCGTCGTTCGAGGGTGTTGTCGGTCCGGGTCTCACAGACATCGCACTGTCGCAGTTTCACCTGCTCGCCGTACTCGAGTGGTGCGCCGAGTGCCAGTGCCGTCACCCGCTCGCCCCCTCGGTTCCACCCGCGCTGGAACTCCCCTGGCGGGAAGCGGACGATCTCACCCGCCTCGACGTCGATCGGGCCGTCCTCGGTCTCGAACGTCGCCACGCCCGAGAGGATATAGAACAACTCCTCCTGGACCTCGTGGCGGTGATAGGCGAACGCGAAGCTGTCACCGGGCTCGAGTTCGTAGTAGTTGAGCGCCATATCGGTACAGCCGAGGGGGTCGGTCAACTGTCGCATGACGGCGGCCGGCTGGAGCGCGTTCTCGACGTCGTCGATCCGGACGTGATCCATGGCCACGATGCGGTCGGCAGCGGCAAAAACGTGTGTCTCCCGATTCTCGAGGATCGGGGGGACGGGTGCCCTCACTTTTCGAGTCGGGAACGGGTGGCAAATGCACGGGGTGCCTTCGTCCAGTCGTAGCCGGCCGGCCGTAGTGACGGATTGCTCCCCGGTGGCACTAGCTCGTGATCCTCGAGCAATGTCCAGACGCCGGCACGGCCGCCGAAATCCCCAAGAAACCAGAGGCAGAGCTGTGGGACGCGAACCGTGTTTCCCTCGGCGTCGTAGGAGACGACCCCCTCGAGGTACGTCCGTGTGGTGTGCCCGAGGCTCGCTTCCAAATCGGTAGCGTCGTAGGCGAAGATGAGGGGGCAGCTCTCGGCCCCGCAGTTGAGCGCGAAGTGAATACGGGGATCGACTGGCAACTCGTACCCCTGCGGGAGCCCGGTTCGCTCGAGCCGAGGGAGATACCCCAGCCCGTACTTCGACCGACGCGAGCGGAGGATGCCGTGTTCGATGTCGTCCAGACTCAGGTCGACGCCAGCGACGGTTATCGCGGTAGTGCGAAAGAAGCGAACGCGGCCGAGGGAGTCATACAGGTGGGGACGCTCCGCGAGCAACTCCTGAGCAGTCGCGTTGTAGACGTTCAACCAGAAGGCCCGTCCCACGGCTTCGTCGGTTCGGATCGTCTCGAGGTCGTCGTGGCCCGCGTTCGCGAGCCAGCTTCGAAGGGTAGCCGTCGGTTCCTGCTGGCGGACGGCCCTGAGCAGTTGGCGACCGACTGCCGATGGGTTGCGATCGTGGTCTCGGGTCCCCTGCCAGTTCCGAGCGGGATCACGGTCGCTGTCGCCGTCGGGGCCGAACCCGTTGTCGCCAGCCCCCGATGTCAAGGCGGCATCGTCCGGGTCGACCGGCGTCGCCCCCGAGGCTGGATCGGCGCACTCGTCGCTCATACGTAGTTCTCTGTCGGAGCGGTCAAAAACGCTTCTGCGGTGAGGGAGGATTGGTAGAGCGACACAGGTCGCCTCCGGCAACGATAGCGCTCGAG